>RCNE010000485.1_pt1 | contig 41632 bp, 22 predicted proteins | sample 2041361 | NCBI WGS metagenome assembly RCNE01 (sample SAMN09708229, study PRJNA481090) | Marine sediment metagenome, whole genome shotgun sequencing project. | reverse complement strand
ACTACTCCATTAATTGTAGCTCCTGGAACAGAAATTGTTTGTTTTAATCTAGGATCTCTGTTGTCATACGGATTGTCTACATCATACAATGGTGATTCTGCTATAGACTGCCCATCTGTCATTTCATATTCATCAACCATATTTTGTAACGGAACTACAGATGACCAACCACCTACTGTATAGCTACCAAGGTATAATTCGTTAAAATTTCCTTGTTCAGGTGATTTGTACTGCACATCAAAAATAACCTCTTCATTATTTTCATTTGCTTCACGAAATAAATCTCTATAACTAGGGAACAACGAATAACCCATACCCATAACTACTTGAGCTGCTAATGCTGCATCTGACCAACGATCATTATACAGTAGCACTCTTGCTTTTAAGGCTAAAGCAGCGCCTTTAGTAGCTTTTCCAATCTCAGATTGGCTAGTTGGCAATAATGAAGCAGCTTCATCTAAATCTGCAATAATTTGATTTACTACTGTCTCTTTAGTATCTCTTGGTAATGCGGAATGTTCTAATTTTGGACTCTCCAAAATTAATGGCACACCTCCATAAAAATCTGTTAATCTGAAGTAAAAATATGCTCTAAAAAATAAAGATTCACCTCTAACAGAATTTTTAAAATCTTCATCAAGTCCTTCAACAGATTGATAATTATCTAAAACAACATTAGTTCTACCAATACCTCTAAAACAATCATCCCACATCCAATTAATGGCTCCAGGATTACGAGTATCGTGCGTTCCATCTGCTATAGCCTTAAAACCTTCCCAAGGATAGTTATTATACGCATTATCAGATACAACATCGTAATATATGTACATTTGTTCTAAATCTGCCAGTTTACTATATGTTGCGTTTAAAGCTAAACGAACATCTGCTTCAGTTTTCCAAAACGTTTCGGAAGAAATCTGTGTAGTTGAACTCACTTCCAAAATATCTTTATCACAAGAAGTTAGGATAATGAATGTAGCTACAATAAATTTTATATATGTTTTCATATTATATATTTTTAAAAATTATAAAGTAATATTTAGACCCAGTGAGTAAACCTGAACATTGGAATAAGTTCCTCTATTTCCAAAAGGATTTTTTTCAGGATCCAATCCTCTATATTTGGTAAAAGTCAAAGGATTAGTAGCATTTATGTATATTCTTAATTTATCCATTCTAATTTTTTTCAAAATATTTTCTGGAAGAGAATATCCTAATTGAATGTTTTTTAATCTCAAGTAAGAAGCATCTTCAACTATGAATGAAGAATTTCTCCATATATTATTAATATAATTACTTGCTCTAACTAATCTAGGGTAGTTATTATTAGGGTTTTCCGGTGTCCAAGCATTGTCTGCCCAAAATTGGGGGACGCCCGCACTGTTAAAAAATGGCATTTGCTGGAGTTCAGTTCTAGCGTTTATCCCCTCAACTCCTTGCCAAAGCATTGAAAAATCAAAGCCTTTATAGGAAGCTGAAAAATCAAAACCATAGGTAAATTCTGGTATAGATTGGCCCATAGCCTGTCTATCACCATCATCAATAATACCATTATTATCAAAATCTTCAAATTTAATATCCCCAGGTTTAGCATCTGGCTGCGCTCCATGTGCAGTAACCTCAGCTTCGTTTTGGAATATACCTAACATATTAATAACATAGAACTCATTAATAGAACTACCTTCAACTAATCTGCTAAGATCCCCTATTTGTGGTGTAGGCAATTTAGTAACCTCATTATCAATTGTTGTAAAATTTAAATTTGCACTATAGTTAAATTCTCCAACAGTGTTCGTGTGATTAATTAAAACCTCCCATCCTTTATTTTCTACAGTAGCTAAATTAACAGTCGGTGGCGTTAAGCCTCCAACAACACTAGAAATGTTTATGCCACGTAAAATATCTTCGGTAGTTTTTTCGTAATAATCTACAACTAATCCCCATTTTCCATCAAATGCTGTTATATCTAATCCGATATCTGTTTGTGTAGAAGTCTCCCAAGTTACATCTGAGTTAGGTAAATTAGTTTGTGCAGCACCACCAACTAGACTTCCTCCATAAGAGTAATTTTGCCCTAAGCTATATATAGAACTATATTGGTTTGGACTAATTGCCTGATTACCTAACTGTCCCCAAGATGCTCTCAATTTTAGATTATTGATAACACTTACATCTTCCATAAATGATTCCTTAGATATATTCCAACCTGCTGAAAAAGAAGGAAAAACACCCCATTTGTTGCCTTCTCCAAAATTTGAAGAACCATCATATCGTACATTAGCTTCAAAAAGGTATTTACTATCGAAGTTATAATTTATTCTACCAAAGAAAGATTGAAGACCAAAATCTACAGTATATCCATCTGCTGTTGGATCATTTGACCCTGCACTTATTTCTTGCAATTCATTATTTGGAATACCGTCTTTAGAACCTTGTAGTCTTTGAAATTTATTAGTTTCTTGATTGAAACCTGCAAGTACATCAAAATTATGATTCTCACCAACAGTCTTTTTATAGTTTAATGTTGTAACAAGTGTAATATCTCTTTGAGTATCATACCTGTTCCATGCTGATAAAGGATTACCTGATACACCTAAATTAGTTTCAGACAGATCTACAGGATTAACCAGCTTAATATCTGGTCTAAATACTTTTTGCAAAGAATGAGACGTTCTTACGCCAACAGAGCTCTTTAATTTTAAATCTTCAATAATTTCATATTCACCAGATATATTAACTAACAGGTTATCCCAACTAGTATTATTTTTTCCTTCTAATGCTCCTGCAAGTGGTTGTGTAGCATTTGGAAAACCTATCCACGGATATCCATATCTTCCATCTGCCAAACGTGGACTTTGCATTGGTGTAGCTCTTTCAATCCATCCAATCACCGTACCCGAACCAGCAATAGGTTGGTTTACGTCATCATGTCTTCCTGAAAGTTTTACAGAATAACTGAATTTATCAGAAACTTGAGTATCTAAATTCAATCTTGCTGTATATTGCTTTGTATCAGTCCCTAATACTATACCTTCTTGATCAGTATATCCCATTGAAAATGAATACGTAGTTTTCTCACTTCCACCTCTCACACTTAAATTATTAGTTATAATCTGAGCATCTCTATACATTAAGTCTTGCCAATCAGTATTTGGATATATATAAGGATCAGATCCATTTCTAAATTCATTTATTTGGTCTACTGTGAAAGCAGGAGTAGCAATCGGAGATTCATTAAATATGGCAAGGTTATTTAATTCCATAAATTGAACAGAATTAGTTACATAATCGGCTAGTTTAGTAGGTGATTGAACACCAATATAGCCATTATAGTTTACAGTAAATTTACCTTTTTTACCTGTTTTTGTCGTAACTAAAACTACTCCATTAGCAGCTCTTGAACCATATATTGCAGCAGAGGCCGCATCTTTTAAAACAGTAATTGACTCAATATCCGCTACATTTACATTCCCAAGGCTTCCTCTTATACCGTCAATAAGTACTAAAGGGTTATTATTCCCAAGAGTACCAATACCTCTAATTCTAATACTAGCACCATCTGCGCCAGGTTGCCCAGAATTTTGAGTAACAGTAACACCAGCAGCCTTCCCAGCCAAAGCTTGAGTTGCGTTAGCTATAGGTCTGTTTTGAGCATCTTCGAGTTTAACAGTTGAGATCGATCCTGTAAGGTTTTCTTTCTTTTGAACACCATAACCTACAATAACGACTTCATCTAATTGTGAAGCATCTTCTTCCATTGAAATGGAGAAAGAAGTCTTATTGTTTACTTCAACTTCAAGGGTTTTTAGCCCAATGTAGCTGAATACCAAAATCCCGTCAGGTAAAACATTTGATAACGCAAAATTACCATCAAAATCGGTAATTGCACCATTTTGAGTTCCTTTAACTAGTACATTTACTCCAGGTATTGGCAAACCATCTTCTGAAGATACAACTTTGCCGTTTACACTAAGATTCTGAGAAAAACCCAAACTAATAGTGAAAAGTGCAAGCAAAATGAAAATTCTAAATACTTTTGTTTTCATACTTAAGTTAATTATTAATAATTGATTAGTAAATATTGATCACTTGTCTTCATTTCAATCTTTTATGTTTAGAAATTAATGTCGTTTAATAAAATGACTTATTAAATTTTCTGAATTCTCCTTTGAAAATAATTTTTACGAATATTTATTAAAATATCATTCATATAAAGGGTTCTGAAAATTTTACTATATATATTATAATTCAAAAATAAGTCTTACTAACCAGCCTTTAAATAGACATTTTTTTAAAAAGCTGGGTTATAATATTATTTTCGTACTAATTTTTATTCACCTAATTAAAATATAGATTTAAAGAAACTAATTCGAATAGACAGAATATTGTTATCGAGCACATTTATAATTATATTTATAAAATTTAATTGCACTGTAATGACTTCATATAATTCTGATAATTATTTAAGCTAGTCTTGTTTTCTTTCTAAATTTAACTTCTTCTGTAAATTTGTTAATCTAATTAATCTTAACTATCCAAAATTACAGTAACATTTATAGCATTACTTCCTCATTATTATCAAATACATTCTCTATATTTGCTCAACTACACATTTAATTCTAATGAAAGCAAATTTTAGAAAATTAGAAAAACCCATTGAAAAGGCTTTTCACATACGAAAAGATGTACGTACTCATTTTGATGATAACTGGCATTTCCATGAAATGCTTGAATTTGTGACAATTTTAAAAGGAAAAGGAAAAAGATTCGTTGGAGATTCTATAGAAACGTTTTCAAAAGGTGATGTTATTTTAGTTGGGGAGAAGCTCCCACATGTCTGGAGGAGTGCTCCACCAAAAGATTCTGATTCTGCAAAAATGCAGTGTTCTTCTATAGTTATTCAATTTTCGTCTGATTTTCTTGGAGAGCGATTTTTAGAATTGCCAGAGTCAGTAAAACTTAAGGAGCTCTTTACTAATGCAGAAATGGGCATCTCTTTTAAAGGTACGACTTCTGGACAGTTGATCAATAAAATAAAAAACCTGTTAAGAGTTGAGGGAATGGAACGTTTAATGCAATTTCTCAACATTTTACATTTCGCGTCTAAATCTAAAGAATATAAACTACTAGCAACACCTTTATTTAAGGAAACTATCTTTAAAAGTGATGTGAAAATTAATAGGGTTTTTGAATATGTTATGGATAATTTTTCTAACCCTATAACCTTAGATGAGGTATCAGAAGTTGCTTCTATGAATAAAACTGCTTTTTGCAGGTATTTTAAAAACAGAACCAAAAAAACATTTTCTTCATTTTTAAATGAAATTAGGATTGGATATGCCTGTAAATTAATACTAGAAGAAAAATATAGTATTACTGAGGCTGCATATTTAAGTGGTTATAATAGCCCTTCTCATTTTAACAAACAATTTCGTTTATTTAAAAAAGTGTCGCCTTCTGAGTTTTATAATAATTCGAAAAAGGTGTTTGAATAAGTTGTTTTATAGTTTGAATTAATAAATTCCGATTTCAGCTAGATGAGTGAAAAAAATATTTTCACCATTCTTATTATCGTGTCCTTAATTAATAATTATTTTAAAATATCGAGAAACTTTTTCTTCACTTAGCTCAACGTATTGCTTAAGCGATGAATCTTGAAGAGCAAAATCACCAATAGAATTAAAAACAACACCATCGTTGCTCAACAAGATTGTTATAGATTTAGGTCTTCCGTTATATTTATTGGCTCGATGAACAAATGTAAGTCCTTTAATTGTCTCTAATTCTTTTAAGTCTATTGTGACGTGATGCGGGTATCCAGGAGAGCTACCAACCCATTTAGATTGCCAAAATGTGTTTGTTTTACCATCAATCATATGAAGCGCATGTCCATTATTAGCACCTTCTCCTGAAGTTTCTTCTGAAGAAAAATCAACAATACTCCATTGCGATTTGTCTAATTCAGCAATTTCTTTGAAGTCTATATCAATTGTAGGTTTGTTATTTTCTATTTCGAATTGAAAGGATTCAAAGGAAAAGTTACCATTTGTGTGACAAAACCTCATACGCAATTCAAAAGAATATTGTTTGTAGTCTGGATTTATGTCGCTTAAAGGCATCTCTATTGAAATACTATCGCCATTTATAATATTATTAGTGGCCCAACTAATGGCATTGTAATTGGCATCACCAGAACTCGTTTTGGGGTCGGCATAAGCAATTACAGCATTTACAGGAATAAAGGCATCAAATTTACTTTTTATATGAAGTTTTGATTCATTGGAGTATATTTTTAAGGATTTGATAGTGTGTGATGGTATTTGATTATAAAACACCTTTCCTTCCTCTTCGTTAAAAACCTCACAGTTGTTTAATATAACTGCACTCGCTTTGGTTAGATGTACGTTATTAGGAGATTTATTGTACTCATGGTTGCCCCAAGACATCATAGATGTCCAACTATCATTAAAAGTATGCTGGTTATGGGGTAAATTTAAACAATGACCTAGTTCATGGATAGTACCTCCAATCCAATTAAAATCACCCTCTTTGCTACCATCGCGCCAAACATTCATATCAAAATATTTATAATCGAGTACATAAGTCCATTTTCCTAAGGCATAAAATGGTGGGCCTCCAGCATCCCAACCATGTTCTCCTCGAGTACTAGGCATAAAAGTTAAAGTGTGTTCGCTTGATTCTTCTTCTGGATGTTGATTAAAATATTCTTGAATCTCTAGACCAGCTTTACCACCACCTCCTTCATAAGGATAGGTAAAACTATCATACTTACCTTTTACAACGATAACCTTTACATAGTCAGAATCATACTCACTTATTAATAGCCCAAAAGTTTTTTGTCCAAATCCATTCCGATTCATTTCGTTTTTGTACCAATTTTGCATGTGTAGCATGATACCAGAAATTCGTTTGTGGTAATCTTCAAGTACTCTCTGATCGTTTGGTACAAAATAAACAACATTTAAATTGGCAGGGTAATTAGATTTATATACTCCTAAATCAAGTTCATTTTGTATAGATTCTTCAAATTGTTCTTCACTTGAACAATCTATACAAAATATACTTAAGCATATTAGAAGCCCATAAATAATCGTTTTTTTATAGACGTATAATGCATTTTAGATGATTGGAGGATAATGTTCATCTATTTTTATTAACGAATAAAATAATTAGGATTAAAACCACTAACATTGGTTTGAACAGAAAATACACTCCCACTATCTGGATATTTGTCTAATTCTTGTTCTAAAAGTCCATCCCTTGCTGTGGTTATAAAAAGGGTGTCCATATTTTTTCCGCCAAATATACATGAAGTAACATTTGGAGCATCTACCTCAATTTTTTGAAGTATCTGCCCAGATTTAGGGTTAAAACATATAACACTGCCTCCTCCCCACATAGCAACCCATAAGTTACCTTGATTGTCTATAGTCATGCCGTCCGGAGCTCCCAAATATTTAGGGATTGCTATAGCCATTCGTTGATTAGATATTTCACTTTTCTCATTAAAATCAAAAGCATAAACACCATTTTTAACAGTATCAATATAATACATGGTTTTTTTATCTAATGACCATTCTAAACCATTAGAAATTGTAACATCTTTTACACTTTCATTTACATTTTTTTCCGAATCTATTAAATACAAGCTACCTTTATTAGGTAAAACATTCATTTCCATAGTACCTACCCATAAGTTGCCATTGGGATCAGCTTTACCATCGTTAAAACGAACATTTGGTATTTTAAACTTTAAAGAAATATATTCGCTGTTTTTTTTTGTATCCGTATTTAATACTATTATTTTACTGGTATCTGAAATTAGAAATTCCTTATTTGATACAGGGATTATACAAGATGTTTTATCGCCTTGGTAGATAATTTTATCTTGTTTCGTATTTGTATTTGTGGCATGAACTTGCCCTTTATTAATATCTACCCATAGCAATTCTTCAGAATCATTTAACCATACGGGACCTTCTCCTAATTCAGCGTTAAATTTATACCACAATGACGCTTTTTTTTCTATAATTCTGTGATTTTTCATTTCTCCTGGATAATTATTTTTAGGGTGTTCGTTGTTTAATAATGCTTCATGAATTTCTCTTGTAACAGCAGACCAACCATCATCATCTTTCCATAAAGGTTCAGATAGTAAATTTTCCCACTTTTCAATTTTTTTGATGAGTTTTTTTGCTAATTGAGGGTTTTGTTTGCTTAGATCTTTTCGTTCTTTCAAATCTGCCTCCAAATTGTAAAGTCGATAACCAAAACCTTTAAGTTTTATAAGTTTATAATCATTATAACGCATCGATGCAGTTTCGTTATAGCGCCAAAACAACTCTTTGTGTGGATTACCTTCTTTTTTACCCAATAAATAAGGTATTAAATTTGTACCATCTGATTTAGTTAATGAATGTGTGACTTTCGAGGCATTTGAAACCGCTTCTACAGTTGCAAAAATATCCAATGATGATGTAAGCCCTTTATATATATTGCCTCCTTTGATCTGCCCCTTCCAATTTACAAAAAACGGAATACGATGGCCCCCTTCAAATTCATTACCTTTCCAGCCTTTTAATACAGAACGCTCTAAACTTGTATACGGAGAATTGCTGGATTGATTAAATATGGCGCCTCCATTATCACTTAAAAAGAAAATAAGCGTATTTTCTAAGAGATTTTCCTGTTGTAACTTATTATATATTTTACCTACATTTTCATCCAAAGACCACGCCATGGCAGCCAATTGTTTTCTAGGGTGATTTTTGTATTTTTCTAAGTGTATTTCTTTTGCCTGCATAGGTGTATGCACTGCATTTGGAGAAAAGTACATGAGAAATGGTTCTTTTTTATATTTTTCTATGTATACCACTGCTTTATCACCAAAGGCATCGGTTAGATATTCATTAAATGTTACTTTTTCCTTATTATGAAGAATCTGGTTACTATTAAAATAATTATGACCGCCTCCTAAAAATCCAAAAAATTCATCAAAACCCATATTATTTGGATGTAATTCGGGAGTTTCACCAACATGCCATTTTCCTATAGCAATGGTTTTATATCCTTTTTTTTGAACTATTTTACCTATGGTTGGCGACAAAGCATCAAGTCCTAATCCTTTTGGTGGTGAATTGCATTCAAATCCATTTTTTTGTTGATATCTACCTGTTAGTAAACCTGCTCTAGAAGGTGCACATACGGTTGACGTTACATGAGCATCTGTAAAAATAACACCTTCGCTTGCCAATTTATCAATATTAGGAGTCTCTAAATTTGAATTCCCCATAAAATTAAAATCATTATATCCGGCATCGTCAACTAAAATGATGACAATATTTGGTAGTGACTTATTTTCTTGACCATTGACATGAGAGCATACCATTAAAAGTATAATTATTGTTTGAAAAAAATAAAATTTAAAATTTTCGCTTAACATATTAATTAATTTTTAAATGAACTTCATTACTATAAGTGCCATCAAGTGTTATATTTCTTTGATAGTTTCCCCAATTTAAATCAACATAATCTACAATGTTATTTAGATATAGCTTTAACACATTTTCTTTTTTTGCCAATCTACATGAAACACTACCTTTCCCATAAACAGATACCATTTTTTTATTGTCTTTTAGTAGCGCATATTCTGTAATATTCTCTTTAGTGCTTTTTGAAATATTAGTTAAAGACTCGTTATTTTCATTAGAAGTTCCCTCATAATAAAAGCTTTTTGTATCTAGTTCCCAGTCTTTTTCTGGAGCTGTTCTATAGTTAGTACTTACGTTTGTAAAAAGCTGTGCAGTTCCAGAAATAGCAGACAGATGATTTTTTGGGTATGCACTCCAGTAAGATTCTCTTTCCCATTGCAGGGTATTAAAAACGCTTTCTATATCATAACGTACACCAATTTCTCTAACATATTCTTTTGGTAAATTTTCAAAAGTATATTTAGTAATGACATTTCCATTAGTCGAAATTTGCAATATAAAAAAGGTATCAATATTGTTATAATTGCCTCTTATTTCAACTATAGCTTTATCATCTTTTAATGTATAGTTGAATTTTTTTAATTTCCAATTCTCAGCATAGTTATTAATAGTATTAGAAGAATATGTAAGTCTTTCACCTTTTGTTTTATAAGTCATAAAAGGACCAGAAACACTCATCTTATTTCCCTCTTTCTCTATTTTAGTCAATAACCCAGAGTTTTTATCAAAATACAAGTCACAAATATTTGTATGTACTATTAATTCACTACCCTCATTGGTTAAGGTAATTTCATCTGCGTTTATAGCATCTGAATCGGGTTTTTGTGGTTCTTCACCTGCTTGTTTTATATTATAGCTGTCTACAAGATTACCTTTAGTATCGTAAAAATCAATAGCAATTTTTTCATTAGCATCCCATTGTGTCATTGGTAAAATCAATATCCCTTTTTTATGGGGTTTCAGGTTTAATGGTTTTAAAGTTGTGGAACTACCTTTATAAGTATATTTTACTAATATCTCGTTCAAATTTGTATGATCAAACCGATTGTATATAGGGATGTTAATTTCTGAACCTTGTTTGAAATCTTCAACAAAGGTTTTTAAAATTTTTATAGGAGTATATGCTTTTTTGGTATTCCAAAATTCAGGCTTTTTTCTTCTCCAAATATCTACAATACCCCATTCGCCATAGCCGACAGTAGTTCCTTGATATGGCAAAACTGTATTGTCATTTATTCCCCAAGTCTCTCTGAATCCTTTTAAATTTTCAGGCAGCATAAAGGTTTCGTCAATCATACCCCATATAGCACCACCTAATCCTCCATCTGCATCATATGTTTTAGCCCACATTTTGTCTAAACTTTGTCCCCAAAAATCACGAATATTAGGATCTTCTTTAATCGTGAAATTATTATAACAAGCTACATGTGCCCATTCATCGAATATAACAGGCATTTCTTTAAAGCCAAAACCTTTTGTTTTTTTATTATACTGGTTTAAATCTCCATCAATACCTGGATAATGCATACTTAAAATGTGATAAGGAGCAATGCTATCTGGAGCTGTACCAGGATAGCTAAACATAACAGGTCTTGTTTTGTCGTTTTCTTGAATCCAATCGAACGATTTTTTAAAATTGGTTCCATAAATACTTTCGTTTCCAATTGACCAAATAATAACAGAAGGATGATTTCTATGAGTATTTATCATCTCTTCTACTTGTGATAAATACCTATCTGTATATATAGAATCGCTTTGCGAATTAGAAGCTGTTTCATATCCTTTTATTCTGTAATTTATCACAAAACAAACAGCTGTTTCATCTTCAACATAAATACCATATTTATCACATAATTTTAAAAAATTATCTGATGGAGGATAGTGAGAAGTCCTGATATAGTTCATATTAGCCTCTTTAGCTAAAAGAACATCCTTTAATTCGTAGTCTGGAGTAGAAACCCTGCCTAAAGTGGGGTGATTATCATGCCTACAAGCACCTCTTAATTTTACAGAATTTCCATTTACCTTGAGAGAATTTCCTTCTATGGCTATCTCTCTAAATCCAAATGGGTGATTTTTTCTCCAAAGTAATTTGTCATTTTCATAAAATGAAACTTTTAAAGTATATAAATTAGGATGCTCAGCATCCCATTTTTTAGGGGTTATAACTGTATTACTTATTCTAAATGAATTTTTATTATTAATTAAATGAGTTGATTCATTCAAAGCAACCTCATTATCAGTATCATCAAAAAGTTGAATTTCAACTTTAGAATTTTTTCCTGAACTCATTAACTTTCCAGAAACTATTAAACTTGCGTCTTCGTAATTTAAATCCAAATCTGTTTCTATCTGTATTTGATCTGGGTAATTTTTTGGTAAAGCCAATAAATTTACATCTCTTAAGATACCTCCTATCTGGTGTTTAGCATAGCCACTAGCATATGAAATATCATCTGCACGATCAGTTACTTCTACAGTTATCATTGCCTTTTCACCTACTTTAACGAAGGGGGTAATATCACATTTCCATTGTGTAAATCCTCCATGATGGTCTCTAACATAATTTCCATTAACCCAAACTTTAGCGTAACTATAAACTCCTTCAAATTGTAGGTATATATTTTTCTCTTTATAATCGGCAGGAATTATAATTTCCTTTTTATATGCAAATGGTACATCACTTTTTATTAAAAACCCTTGCATCATAACCTCTCCTGGAACTTTAACATTTTTCCAAGAATCATCTAAAATGATGGTATCCTTCCAAAATTCATTAGAAGGATTTAAGGATATTTTCCAATCTCCATTTAAATTTATTATTGGATTTACTACTGAATGGACATAAAAATCTGATGGATCTTTATCGTCACAACTAATAATAATCATCATAAGACCAATTAAACCGGAGATTTTTGATGTTTTTTTAAATACTTGCATTATTTATTTTTTAATAATAACGTCAAACTATGAATCTTGCATAATAGCTGATCTTCCACCATCCATTAAGTAGGTAGAACCCGAAATAAAGGATGCTAAATCTGAAGCTAAAAACACACAAAAATTACCAACATCTTCTGTTGTGCCTAACTTTTTCACAGGATGTAAATCAACTGTTCTTTTTCGTTCAACTTCGGCATCAGGAAAACTATCGAACCATTTTTGGTTTCCAGGAGTATCTATAAATCCGGGTGCAATACCAACTGTTCTAATTTTTGGTGACCATTCAAGAGCTAAAGATTGAACTAGACCTTTAATAGCAGTTTTTGTTACATTGTAAGGAAAACAACCCGGTATTGTATAATCAGAATGATTTGAAGTCATTAAAATAATTACTCCATTTCCATTTTTTTCTAACCAAGGTTTGCATTTCTGGCTTAGCATCCAATGTGATTTTAAATTCAGGTTCATATTATACTCCCAATTTTCAAGAGTACAATTTTCAGCTCCTTCAAATACATTAACTCCTGCATTTGAAATTAAAATATCAATTCCACCAAAGGCAACTATCGTTTTATCTATTAAAGCTTCTTGGTCTTTTGAAGAAGTAATATCTACACTTAAATAGATGCCCTTTGCTCCTTCCTCTTTCAAAATATTAAAAAAATCAACTACTCCTTGAGAATCTTCTGAAGACCTTCCACATCCAGCAACATTACAACCCGCTTTTGCAAACACTTTTGCAACTCCTTGTCCTACACCACTGCTTACACCTGTTATTAAAACTGTTTTACCTTCTAAATTAATGTTTAACATTTTTATTTGTTTTTAGATATAAAATCCGTCTCTATGCTCTCTAATTCCCGGATGCTTCTCCATTTCTTCTTCAATTAAATCAACTCCTAATCCTGGTCTCTCACTCAAAACTAAGTTTCCATTTTCAATGTTTAAAGGATGGTTAATAATCTCATCTCTCCAAGGTACATCATTAAAAATAATTTCTTGTTTATAGAAATTAGGAATTGATGCACACACATGTGCCGATGCCAGTGTAGATAAAGGTCCATTCGGATTATGTGGTGCTACAAGGACATTGTAAGCTTCTGCCATATTTGCCATACGCTTCATTTCAGAAGGTCCTCCGCAACGTGTTATATCTGGCATTATAATATCGCAAATATGTTTTTCTAATATAGGTCGTATACCATTTCTTGTATAGTGTCTTTCTCCAACGCAAATTGATACACTTGGATCAATTCTGTCTCTTAACGCTTTCAAAGTATCTGAATTTTCGGGACCAGCAGGTTCTTCATACCAAGTGATATCTAATTCGGCTAGGCGCTTTGCCATAGTAACAGCAATTTTAAAATTAAGCATGGCATGTGTTTCTATCATGATATCCATATCAGGTCCAACAGCTTCTCTTACAGCTTTACTAACTTCAAAAGCTTTGTCTTGTTCAGATTTTGTTAAAGATAAGTTAGTTGCTAAATCATCTCCATAAAAATAGTTTGTATGAGCAAAAGGATCAAATTTAAGCCCTGTAAATCCAGCCTCTTTAACTCGCTTAGCTTGTTTAGCATAATCCTTACCATTATGCCCACCATCAGTAAACCAGTAATTAGCATATAACGGAATTTTTGTTCTGTAACCTCCTCCTAACAACTGATAGCAAGGTACCTTAAGTGCTTTTCCTTTTATATCTAATAAAGCCATATCAATTCCAGAAATTGCACATAAACTAGCACCATATGGCCCTACCCAATTCATATCTCTATACAATTTAGTCCATATAAAATCAGTTCTCATCGGGTCTAATCCAATGATTCTTTTTCCTAATTCTTTGGCTGCACTTTCTACAATTTGACTACCTGGCCAATTAGTTGCCTCACCTACTCCAATTACTCCTTCATCTGTATAAATTTTTAAAAGGGTCCAGTTATACTTTACTCCTTCAACAAGCCAAACTTTTACATCTGTTATTTTCATCTCTTTTTATTATTTTTATTCGTATACATTTTTTATAGAATTATCAATTTGTGCTAATTCAGATAATCCAATGAATCAATCACTAAAAAATCTCCAAATTCCTTTTGTTTTAATATTAATTGAGCCAGTAATTGTTTTCTAATTTCTCGGTGGGTATCGCTTTTATCCAAATTATCCATTTCAAATGGATCATTTACTAAATCAAACAATTGCACCCTATTGTTATGTGGATATATAATGAGTTTGTAATCATCAGAGCGAATCATTCGCTGATATCCTTTATATGATCCAAAAATATACTCTTCTCCTCCATCAACCTCTTCTTTGATCAATTCAGTTATACTATTAAACTCTACTGTTTCTGGTTTTTCAATGGAAGCGAGATCGCAGGTTGTAGCGAACATACTCTGCAAGTACACTTTGCTACTTACTAACTTACTCTTTGGCAAATTAGGACCTTTAATTATAAGAGGCATTCTCACACTGTGGTCATATTGATTTTGTTTCCCCATAAGACCATGTTGTCCAACTGCAAGACCATGATCCGAAGAAAAAATGACATAAGTATTATCTGCCTTTCCACTAGCTTCTAGAGCCTCTAATATCCTTCCTAATTCTCTATCTAAATGAGTAATCATTGCATAGTATTCACTTCTATGTAATTGAACAGCATCTTTTGTTCTAGGAAATGGAGCCAGTAATTCATCACGTATTCTTTGGTCACCTTGATCAAATGGATGTTCTTCCAAATAATTATTTGGAATTTCAATTAATGATGGAGGATAACGATCTACAAATTCTTTTGGAGATTGCCTTGGATCATGAGGAGCGTTAAAAGCAACATATATAAAGAATGGCTTCCTTAAATTTCGTACATCATTCATCAGATAATTTATTGCTTTATCAGCATATAGCTCTGAAGTATGCTGTTCGGCTATATAATTTTTTCCAATTAATTTTTCGTTTCTTTCATTATAAGTTATATCGTTCACTTTTGGTCTCCAATTACCAGTGAAAGTTTTATCCCATGGTTCCCATGATGTGTCTTCAGCATTACCTCTTCCATACCCCGGCTTATTCGAGCCATTTTCATCAAAGGTCTCATACATTCCTTCACCTATTGCTTCTCCTTTGTCAAAACCTTTAAGTAGTGCATACATGGAATTGTGCCACTTGCCAGTAATGAAGGTCTCATATCCATTGGCTGAAAACACTTCCGGCCAAAGTGGTACTTCTGTTATTTTGCTAATATTTTTTGTCTGAGCCCATTCATCCAAATAAGATGCATTTTGAGCAGCATTAAAAACTGTTTGTCCAGTTATTAACATCGTTCTACTCGCAACACATACAGCGCCAGACCATGACCCTTGATTAAAACAATGTGAAAAAGTTACTCCTTGTACAGACAATTTATCCATATTAGGTGTTTCAATTTCCTCATTTCCAAGCGCACGAACAGACCTATATGTCTGATCATCGGTCAAAACAAACAGAAAGTTAGGCCTGTCATCTGCCAAAACGTATTTTGAATTAATCATATTCTTGCTACATCCAATAAATAAAATCAAAACTAATGAGTTGACTAATACAACTTTTTTCATAAATCCTAAAGATTATAATACATCTTAATATCTAATATTTATTTTACCTGTAATTTTATTGAGTCCGAAATCTCATCTCCCATTTTTATAGGCCTTCTTGTTGGTTCATAATAACTTCCCAAGAATAATTCATTACCTGCAGTTGCAAATTTCGCAATTAAAAATTGCACATTATCGCCAGCCAGCCAAGAACGCCAATGCTGAGATGCATCCAATGAAATTGCCATTACTTGACGCCCATTATTATTACGTAATCCTGCATAGTTGAAATTTCTTCGTGTAGATCTAAAATCATTACTCCCCAGTTTATTAAAATCCATACTCCAATTCCACAATGGTTCTTCTCTTGGATTTATTTTTTCTGGGACACCTTCATAAAATAATGGTGCCTCACCGTTTGTTCTTCCTATATGCTTGTCTGGATATGAAGTCCATCTTCCTTTTCTATCCCAAAATAATTTATTAAAACTTTTTGGACTGTCAAATACCATCCCCCATTGTCTTGGATTTACAGCAATTTTATTCAAAAAAGAATAATCTAAGGTTAAGCTACCATTGGCATTAATTTTCATGGTATAGTCGCCAATAAATTCAATATAACTTCCTTTAACACTAATGGATATATTATCTCCTTCTTTTTTAGCTTCTACAGAAGTTGCTTTCCAATTCTTACACAATTCATTAAATGGTGGAATATTAGCTTCATGTGCAGGCTCACAACCCTCACCATCTAATGGCAATGCCATTAACCATGGTCCTCCGTTTAAAACTTTTGTGTCTTCTTTTACTAAAGAAATAATTTGTCCTGTTTTTCTGTCAACTCTACATTCAAAACTTTTCCCTTTAATTATATATTCATTTTTAGTAGTTTTCAATTTGGTTGGTATTGAAGCACTTTCATCAATTACTTCTGTAAATGTTTGTTTCCCTACAGGGATTATAAATTCATCTGCCAAAAAACCTTTGGGATCAAAAAATGAAAGCTTTAGCTTTTCATTCTCTACTAAATTTTGAACATCAATTTTAATTTTTCCTTTTTGACCAGGAGCAATATCAGGAAAAACAATACCTGTTTCTTTAGCGTATTCCCAAAATACTTTTACTTTTTTTAAATTTAAAAATGTGTACCGATTTTCTATTTGAACTTCAAAAGATTTAGTAGCTTCCAACTGGTCTGTCAAAACTCTTATAGGGCTGTATATTTTTTTTACATGCCAGTATTCAGGTTTTGGTCTTCTCCATCCGTCAATTGGTCCCCAAGGGCCATAACCTACAGCATCACCATTCGGCATTTGAAAGATATCATCAACTCCAGACCATATAGCACCACCCAAAATTCCTTTGGTATAGTACATATTTTCCCAAGTTGGTGCCAAGGCCATTGCCCAATCATTTCGAACACTAGGATCAGTAATTAATTCTCTTCGATTATAAACATTCAAATGGCAATATTCTCCATAAATTAAAGGTTTGTCAAATGCTGCTGCCTTTTTATATCCATTTGGTCCAGGATAATGAATATTCGCTATAGATGCTGTACTCCCTTGATTATTAAAGCCACCATAAGCCTGATCATGAAAAGCATTGGGTCTTGTAATATCTGCAGCATCAACATACTTCATAAGTTTAGCAGTGTTATAATTCCAATAAGATTCGTTAGCAGCCGACCAAAATATAATTGAAGGATGATTACGGTAAAATTGAATCGTTTCCATATTAGCTTGTAACATATATGGGAAGTACTTTTCATCCTTATAATTCAATTTTAACCAGTTTTTGTTTGCATGATGTCCAACCCAACAAACTGGAGCTTCAACTTCTACAAAAATTCCTTTTTCATTACAAAGTGCAATAAATTCTTCAGCAGGTGGATAATGTGAAGTTCTTATATAATTACAATTAGCTTCGTTATATAATTTTACATCTTTCTCCCATGTATCTTGATCTAATACTCTACCACTAAGTGGATGTATTTCATGACGATTAACACCTCTTAATTTTACAGATACACCATTGACTAATAATTCACTTCCTTTAACTTCTACCTCTCTAAAACCTACTCTATTTATCAATCTTTCTGAAAGATTGTTATCAACTAATAAATCAATAAATAAATTATATAGATTAGGTGTTTCATTCGTCCATTTTTTAGGATTTAATACTGGTATTTCAACAATTTTAATTACTGTTTCTCCTGGGTTAACATTTTGTATATCGAATTTTTTTACTAAATTTTCTTCTGGGAGTGTAAACCTTAAAGATCTATTTTTTGATATTGAGTTTCCTAGGTTGGTAATATCTAATTTTAATTTTAAAACAGCATTTTTATAATTTTCATCTAAATCAGTAACAATTCTTAAGTCAGATATATGTACTTCTGGTACTGCAAAAAGAGTAACTTTTCTTGTAATACCACCTATTTGGTGTGCAGCGTATTGGGTTAAACTACCCATCATATCCGCCAATGACTCATTCCGTACTTTTAAAGCAACACTATTGTTATTCTCTTTTAAATAATCAGTTACATCAAATTCAAAAGCAGTCATTCCTCCCAGATGTGAACCAATTTCCTTACCGTTTATCCATATTACACTTTCACTAGAAACACCATCAAATCTTAATTTTATACGTTTACCTTTCCAATCTGCTGGTATATTGAATCTTTTCTCATAGCCTGCAAATGCAGCTGAATCTACTTTATAGCCTTGCATAGCCCATTCTCCAGGAACATTGATCGTTTTCCAATCTTGAGTTGCTTTTGTATTAGCATAAAACTTACCAAACGGTTTCTCACTAAATTTCCAATCACCATTTAAAGACATCGTTGGCTTGTAAATACCGTCTACTTTTAAAGGGCGTGGAACATATTGAGGTAACACCTTTTCAACTTCGATTTTTTCACTGACAACAAAAGAAGATGCTTTTATTAATTCATCTTTTCGCAATACATCAAAAGGTTTGAGTGTTGTTTTGTTTGACGAGTATATTTCTAATTCAGATATTACAACATTAGCTCCACTAAGCAATTCAAATACAAGAACTAATTGTTTATATGCATATGCTTTAGCAGGAAGCTTGAGGTTAATTTCTTTTCTGACACCTTCTATAAGTTTTATAGGATCACCTATAGCATTTCCATCTGCAGTAATATTGATGGTTCTATCGCTATCTGAAACAAATACTGCTCTGAGTGAATATGTTGCATTAATATCAATATTATCAAAAGCATAAATTACTTTATGCCCAAAATTACATGATCTGTCTATTTCAGTACCTAATTTTTCATCTTGAAAAATATAGTTATCTCCAAGAACTAAAAACGGTTGATTAGTAGTATTTCCGCAATCATTATAAGCTACAGAAACTTCATTGCCATTTTGGGATTGGGCAAAACTTATTACTGCTATGAAGAACAGTACCACTATTTTAAACCTAAGATATTTCATTTTCTAGATATTATTTTTTTGATTACATAATTTGATACTTATTCCAAGCATCTACAGCGCTCATCCCGTTTTGAATTGCTTTTAATACTGTTTTTTCACCTCTTGCTTTTTCAAATGCGCGTATAAATACTTCCTCTTCATGTTTTTTGGGCACAACACAGACTCCATCGTTATCACCAACAATAATATCTCCTGAATTAATACGGACTCCATCCATTTCAATGGGTACTCTAAAATCAATAACTTTTCCTCGAGGTGCTTGATCTTGTGCATATCTTCCATAAGAAAAAACCGGAAAATCTAACTCTAAAATACCATCTGTATCTCGTGAATATCCATTTGCAACTGCTCCAGCTGCTCCTAATACTTTAGCCCTAGTCATCATTAACTCTCCAACTAATGCATAATTTGGTGATGACCCTGAACAGATGTAAACCTCATTCTTTTTTAGATCATCCAACGCCTCTAACATTAATCCAAATGGTTTGGACATAAGTGGGTTATGACTATCGTGACTTAATTCTTCGAAAGTATCTGCCTCTAATATGGTCATTGCTCTTCCGATAAGAAACATACCATCTTTCAATGGTTGTATTTTTGGTGGAAGGAATTGATGTAATAAGTTCATTTTATCCATTGCATCACCAATAACAGCAGTAAATAGCTCTTTTTTTGCGTTTTGCGGCTGCAAATAACTCATCATCATTTTTCCAAAATTTAGTCATCTTATCTTTTATTAGTTTTTACCAAAATGTATAATATAGTACGCTTAGCAAAGCACATATTAATATAGTTGCTATATTGAATACGGTGTTTGTTTTATACATTCCATCATCAATTTTAATAATATTATTTGTTCTTTCTTGTTTAAAAATTGAGATCAAAATCAACACAGCCGAGAGTATTAAAAATGCAATTCCCATTCTATCTAAAAACGGTAGGTCATCTATCAACACGTCTAATAATACAGATACCGGAATGGTTAAAATTACTGTCCACAACGCACCACTGGAATTTGCTTTTTTCCAAAACAACCCGAATAGAAAAACCACCACAATCCCAGGAGTAACCATTCCTGTAAAATCTTGTATGAATTGAAATGCTTGTTCTAGAGACGATAATAATGGAGCTACCAATACAGCAATTACTAAAGATATTGCACTCATAATTCTACCTACTATAACTAATTTACTATCTGTAACTGTCTTATTAAATATAGGTTTGTAAATATCGAATGTAAAGATGGTAGATGCACTAGTAACCATAGAACTCAATGAGGATACAATAGCAGCTATTAAAGCGGCAAAAGCCAAGCCTTTAAACCCTGATGGTATAAATGTATTGAGTAACCAAGGATATGCTTCATCTGGTTTCTCGATACCAGCATCTAACACAAATGCTGCAATACCAGGTAATACAACGATTAACGGAATGAATAATTTTAAGAAAGCAGCAAGTGCCATTCCTTTTTGTGCTTCACCAATATTTTTAGCAGCTAAGGAACGTTGTATGATATATTGATTACATCCAAAATAAGCAATATTGGCCACCCATAATCCACCTAAAATAACACCCAGCCCAGGTAAATATTTATAGTTGGGATCTGTTTTGTCGAGAATTAAATCAAACTTTTCAGGAGCCCTTTCAAATAGCATTTCTAATCCTAGAAAAATATCAGTTGAATTACTAATTGCCTTGATAGCGAAGAAAGTTGTCATTAATCCTCCAAAAATTAAAAATATTACTTGGATAACATCTGTGTATGCCACCGCTTTTAGTCCTCCTACTACAGCATACAATGCCGACAAAGCTGCCAAGGCAAAAATCCATTGAATCAGACTCAATCCTAAAAAGCCTTGTAATACCAATGCTCCTAAATAAAGTACTGAAGATAAATTAACAAACCAGTATACCAACAACCAAAAAACTGCCAGTCCTACCCGAAGTCTGGAATCATATCTTTTTTCTAAAAAGCCCGGCATCGTGTAAATACCGTTCTTCAAATAAATTGGTAAAAAGTATTTTGCAACTACTAATAAGCCTATTGCTCCTAACCACTCATACGTTGCAATGCCTAAACCAATGGCATAACCTGATCCGGTCATTCCTATGAATTGTTCGGCAGAAATATTTGCTGCAATTACAGATGAGCCTATAACCCACCAAGGCAATGTATTACTTGCAAAAAAGTAATCTTTAGAAGATTGTTTTTTTTTATTATAGAAAACAGCTCCGAACCCTACCAATAATACAAGGACGAAATAAGCTATGAAAACAATAGTATCAGCTCTCGAAAATGTCATACGGGTTTATTAAACTAATTATATTATCATACAAATCTAGCCTTTAGATGGTAATCAGAATTGTTTTCAATTAGCAATTACACGCTCTATTTTTGCTTAAATTTTAAATTAAATCTATTTTAAGCAAAAAAAAACATAATAATTCTTATATAAAATTTTCGTAGCCTTTTAGAAACATCTGAAAAATAAAATTAATATTCAAAACCAAAATATTGGCATCTTTACACCTCATTCAAATATTACGGATTAGACATTTCTTATCAATATGTATCTTTTATCCAATCGTAAGGTTTTCTTTTGTATTATTTTATTATTATTAAATACCAAACCATTAGCACTTTTAGCTTTTAAAATGGGTGTATCATTAGATAATTCCAGTTTTGATTTTCTTATTGAGTCAAAACAACCTCTGATTGGCATTATAGGATATATTCTTTATTTTTTCCAACAATGTTCTGTTGTCTTCCGTTTTGTTATTTATACTATCAATATGTTTTTGGTAAGAACTTTCATCATCCATTTTCTTATAAATAGCTGCCCTTAGCCAATTCTCCAAATCATGGTCAATGAGTTCAGGAAATGGTTTGCCTACTCCAAGATTTCTTGGCCATTCTTCTGCCTCTTCTACTTTTTTCAGAGCTCTGACATATTGTTTCTTTTCCATGAAGGTGTATGCCAACACCAACTTTGTTTGGCGGTAATATCTATGGGCATCTGTCGCACCTTCAAAAGGCAAGACATTAATTGTTGACAAAAGATTTTCCGCCTTTTGATACTGGTCGGCTATCATATAGGTTTTAATCAAATCCAAACCGATTATGTAATTTGTTTTATCGCCTTTATAATATTTTTCAAGGATTTTTATGGCTTTTTTTGTAATGCCAAGTTCTATCCATAATTTAGACAAAGCTTGACCATAACGCCATTCATTGGAAGCTATTTGCACGGATTTTTCAATCCATTTTATTTTATGCTCCACACTTTCGTTTGTATTTAACTTTGCCTTAAAGTAATAAAATGGTGCAAAATCAATTGATCCAGTATGTTTATTTAATAAATTAATCGCCGTTTCTTTATTCCCTCTGAAATTATGGATTAGTGCCAATAAATAATCTGCTTTCCAAGAAGATTTTTGATTTGATGCCCATTCTAATACCTTAGCGGTTTCTTCTCTAAAAGGAAAAACGAAATTTACGTCAGATTCTTGGGCTCTAGCCAAATATTCATCTGATATATCAGTGTTTATCTTCTTATACAAATATCCCAACCAATATAAAACTGTCGTATTTGGAGAAGCCAATTCTAATATTTTTATACTTTCATCAACCCTGTCAATATTGGCATACCAAATTGCCATTTCCAAATAAGTTTCAAAGGGAAGTTCATTGCGAATAAACGATTGAAACATTTCTCTATTTTCATCCGTGGATGATTTATAATAATCCTCAAAACGAATATAATGATTCAGTGGATTAAGTCGTGCTATTTTACCCCGAATTGCTTTAAATTGATCATCGTCATGCTGTAGCCTTGCCAATATGAGCAGTACATTAAGAGCATCAATATTGTTTGGGCTATTTTTTACGCTTAGCAACGCGTATTCTTTTGATTTGGCATAATTATGCTGTCTCAAATACTGATGTGCCAAAGCAGCATATGCCGCAACTCGATAATTTGATGTTAGAGCAGCTACTTCAAAACCATCTAAGGCGTCAATATTCTTGGATAATTTTGATGCCGCCAATCCGTAATAGTAATTTGCTTCTCCATCATAAGTATCTATGCTCAGGGCTTTTTTGGCATAATAAAATGCCGAATCGTATTGTATACGGAAGGTTTTAATTTTAGCCATTTCCACCAATGAAGGAAGAAACAATGGATCTTTTGTCAGGGATAATCTAATTTTTTTCTCGGCTGGCTCGTAATGGCGAAACCTATACAAATCGCGTCCTTGTAAATAAAGCCCGTATGTGCTTTCTTTGTCAAAACTTTCAGTAATTTGCATGGGTCTGCTAATGTTTTTACCTGATTGATCTTTAGCAAAATCAATCTGCTCCCCATTTAATATTATACTTGCAGGTTTTTCACCTGTAAGGAATTTTATCTCAATGCCAATAGTTTGTAAAGGGATAGCATTTACAAATCCACTTCCTATCTTTTCTCTATTTTCATTATACACCTGTAAACTATCATTAATTCGTTGTACAGAGCTTAGTTTTATAGAAAGTACATTATCAGAAAGCGTTTTTATTTTAAAAGCTCCGGTTGCATTTGCATGGCTAAATCCGCCAAGTCCATTAAAAGGATACCAATGTTCTGTCCATTGATCGCTGTTGTAAGGTATGAATCCTATTTGTTTAAAAGGCGTGAAACTACTCTCAGTTACGTTTTGGTTAAAAAGTCGGCCACTTTGAATTTCAACATATTGACCGCTATCGTCTGTCAATAAGTCTTCCCAAATCTTACCAGAATCGGACTGTGCCCAGAGAAATATTTTCTTCCCTAATTTATTGTCTCTTTTGGCATAATGAATCATTCCAAAATCATCCTTTTTCCACAATGCACCAAAATAACTGCTATGCGTACCTAAAACATGGTATGATTTTGAATAACCGAAATTATTCTCATCATAAAATGAAAGGTTGCGGTTTTTATCATCCATAGGCCAATCGTGCAATTTGCCATCATGACCAATGTAATGATTGCCCGGATATAGGAATTGCAAACCTTCCCCAACAGGAATACCGGCGTTCATCCATGTGTAATAGGGTTGCTCAACACCGGTTGAATTAAACCAATAGGAACTTGTTGTAAAAAATGCTTTGTCTTTTTCTAATTTGGTCTCAACAACCCAACGGGTACGTGTAAGCAAATCCAAGGTACTGGTATAACAGCTAACGCTACCATCATTATTATTTTTTAAAATGTAGTCAACAGGAGTGGCACTATTTGGCGTGTGACCAATAATCCCATAGTTCATTTCTATACCACCGCTTACCCAAGGCCCTCGCATGGCAATGTCTCTGAATTTTACTACACCATTATTATAAAAAAAATCCTTACCATTTATTTTATCAAAAGCTGTCCATATTTTTCCGCCTATTTCAGGCATAATTTGGACTTTTATATATTCGTTTTCAAGTTCTATTACTTTCCATTCTTGGACTTTATTTTCAATAGAAAATCCATCAAAACGGAAATAGGGATAAATTTTGGCATCTGCTGGAATGGGGTTTGGGTCAGAATAGGGATAAGTAATATAATTTTTGCTTGTTTCTTTAAACGTAGCGTTTTGCTGAGCAGTAACTACAATTGTAAAAATAAGAAAAACAAAAAGGGTATAATATTTATGCATAACTACTCTATAATTAACATCCATCCTTTATTTTTTTTAACCTGTATTTCATCAGTAAGGCTAAAAACAGCAGCCGGTTGAAAGTTTTTCATTCCCGGAGCAGTAATTTTTGCATTTTTTGGGTCAATTCCTAATTTTTCCCAATCAATTTTTAGTTTAATAAATGTATCATCAGCCGCCCAACTACCAATAGATACTAACGCCTTCGCGTCTTTTTTATAGACGGTAGCCAATACTTTTTCATTATTGGTTTTTACTGGATTATTTTTTACCCAATAACCAATCATTTCCGCATCTTTTATACCAAAGTTATCCCAAACTCTCCATATTTCATCAGGTTTCTGCTTTTGATACGGCATTCTGTTTGTCATTCCGTAAACCATTCCACGCCATGGGTTTCCCCCATTTTGCAACATTTCGCCCATAAGGCCAAAAGGAATACCACTTACTTCGGTCAAAAAGAACTCTGGGGATTCATTTTCATAGTCAAAATATTCCCCAAACCACAACCGGTTTATATAAGGAAAATGCTCCATATAAAGAAAAGCACTATTGTTAAAACCATCACGTTCATTGTATTGATTGGCAGAATGTAAGTCAATTATTCCAGGATGTCCATCTTGTGTAAGTACTCTTTTAATACGTTTCATGGTGATGCGGTCAAAGGCAACATCATCTAAATAAATACCATCTATACCAATGTTTTGTACCAGCCAATTCATCCCTTCTACATAATAGTTGTGCCATCTGTTCATACCACTGTTGATAATGGCCGCGTCTTTATACTTGGGCACAAACCAAGCCGCTATATAATCATCTTGCAAATGTTCCTGTAGCCAGGCGTACCCACCTCCCTTACCGGAAGAAAATACTTCATTGCCAAGGCTTCTCAGTGGATACATTTCGTATAGTCTGTTAGAAACTTCGCGAACGGTATTGTATATCTTTACTTTGAGTCCGGATTTATGGGCTACATCTATATAGCTTTTCATTTGTTTAGTTGCAATAAAAGGGTAATTGATATATGGGTTTAACTCATTGGCATGGTGAATGTTTATAACATTAGACCCACTTATAATTACTGAATCAATCGGTTTATAGGCGTGAAAATACCGTTGGTTCCATTGAGCATCGGTCTGCAAAGTATGAAATGGTGTAATGAGCAAAGTGAAATTATAATAAAGTGTATCTCCTTTTTTAATGGTACGACTACCACTGTAATTATTGATCTTTAAAAAGTTATCTTCTTTTAATATTTTAACTCCTCCCCTATTTTCATTTCCCCAAGAACTCGGCAAAACCAACGGTTTTTGAAGATAGAAATTGGTATTTAGCGGGCGTTGGTAATTCTGGTCTCTAAGTGTTAATTGCAAACCGGCATTCACACCACCCAGCCAAAAACCATCTTGATTTTTATGGGCCACATCCCATTTCCAATCTAAATTTTCAGGTGTTTTTCCGCCTTTTTGGCCGAGACCCAATATATAGTTCGAAGCATTTTCGTGCATTGCGGTCTGTAAAGTAATATCATTTAAACTAATGTCTTTTTTAGCGATTACTTTTACTTCAAAATTGGCAAAACCGTCAAATTCTAATTTACCGTTTATACGTAATGATAACGAGGGCGAAGTATTGGTTGATTGCCATGTAACCATACCCGGTTCTTTTTTAATAAATGTTACACCTGACAATTGTAATTCAATATTTTGATCATTGGAGTCAATAATTTTGAGTTCAAAAGGGCTTGACAATATATTTTTTGGATGTTCTGAAATTGAGGTCATTTCTTCGGTAAAAAAACTCTGTATTTGTTCAGGTAACCCATTGGCACCAAGTGTTAGGGTTCTGCCTAATAAAGAAATTGTATTGCCAGTAAGATTTAGAGGCATATAAGGATTAATAACAGAATTTTCTTGTGCGAGGGTAGAATTTATCCAATGTAAACGAGTTTGTTTCCAAGGTTCTGAAATGCCATTTTTCTTAACCTCTTTTTCGCTAACGTTGATGACTATTGTGAGAACCGTTGGTTTAACATTGTTAGCTTTAACGGTAACGGTACCGCGATATTCACCAACCGTAATATTTTTTGGCACTTGGATGCCACACCACAAGGGCTGTATAAAACCTTTTTCAACATCGATGGTTTTGGTAAACGGCTTCCCGGTATAATCAATCCCTGTCGCATTAAAACAGGTAATATTATCTTTTTTTATGGTGTCCACCATTTTATTCGAAAGATCACTAAAAGTTATTTCAACTTTTTTTAAGCCCTTTAAAATAGGCCAAACCCCAAGTTGAAAGGTAAAATTTTCGCCTTTTTTGACATTGTCTGTAAATGTTGACCTAATACTTTGTTTTATCCATTTTTCCGGCAAAAATTTGGTCATTTTTATAGGGAACTCCCTTTTTTCGGGGAAAATAAGATAATCTTTGTCATTGTAATTATTTTTTAATCTTTCAATCTCTTGCTTTGTAGCGATGATTTCCATAGGGTCATTGCCATTAAATGCGTTCACCGGTTCTAAACTTAATACTCTTGCTATTTTGGATCCGCTCAACTTATATTTTCCATTAGCGATATTTGGGGTATTTTTCGATACTTTATAAGCAGAATTTGGATAATTTCTACTCCTTCCACCCATACTGAATGGCAGGTAATACACATAATAAATGCCGGCACCGCTTGTGGTCTCAAACCGGACTATGCCTTGTTCGGAATTCATTTTTAGCAAATTGACATTTTGCACAATTATATTTTGGGTACTGTCCACTACATAAACCTGTTGGTTTTCCTTTACATTCCTGTTTCTCCAGTCTATGGCAACAGTTACTTGTCCTGTATTCTTAAACACTTTTATGACCGCTCTTTGGTTACCAAGAGAATCTGCATCCCAAAGGGGTTTTTGTGGTGGATAAATGTGTTGTTGGGCATAAGAGAATATCGAAAACAATAAACAAAATAAAAGTAAAAAATGTTTCTTCATAGAATAGAGTTATTAATTGTTCTCAGTTTGTTTATTACTCAAAAAAATGTTTAACTAGTTATTAAAATATCCTGACCTGCAACCATTGGTATATTCAAAATATCCTTTTCCATAGTATATTGGGTATTTATTTTAAATGATTTATCTCCGAAAGGATTTTTCAATTTTAACACTCCTCCTTTTTCAGCATATACTTTTACCTCTTTAACTAATCCTTTTTCTTTTTTTGCAGAAATTAAAAAAGCTCCTTCGGTTCGTAACTGATCAAAACTCAAGGTGTCCCATGACTCTGGAATAGCAGGAAATATATGAACAATACTTGTGTGGCTTTGTATAAGCATTTCTTGAATAGCGGCAGCGAATGCAAAATTCCCTTCTAATGTAAATGGACGATATTTGAACTTGGAATAGCCTTTATCATGTTGCTCCCCGTTGACATGGAAACTATTTGGTAAACAGAAATTTTCGGCAAATATATGAAGTGATTTTGCTGCCCCTTCACCATCAAAATTACGAGCTTGTAAATTACCAAGCCAGCTAAATGAATAACCCGTAAAATAATCAGAACCAACATTCAGCAAATTTTCTAAGGTATTATTAATTATTTTTTGGTGATCTTCTCCTTTGGCTCTGTCAATAATTCCCAGAGGATGATAACCAATCAAATGTGAAAAATGCCTATGCGATTCAACATAAGGCGTTCCCGGTGCAAACACCAAACCTGTTTTAGAATCCACAGTCAATTCCGGCCACTCAGATAGTATTTTTGTCCATTTTTCAGCATCCTCTTTTTTTCCTAATTCCAAGGCTAATTCTGCTGCTTTTTCATAAGTCCACCGAATTAAAGAAAGGTCAAAATTAGTTGTTTCACCAAACCATGCCTGTTTGGAATTATCATGAATTTCGGGACTAGAACTTATAGGTAATTTTCTTTTCCCATTATCGTATTTAACTGTAATTTGATTCAAATAAACGGCAACATCATTTAACCAAGGGTAAGCATGTTCTTTTAAAAAATCCTTATCCATAGAATATCGCCAGTGTAAATAAAAATGATGCCCCAACCAGGCAGAGACGGTAGGCCCGAAGGAATATTGAATCCAACCTCCCATCGGGTCTCCGGTAAGTGTAGTAACTCCCGGTACATTAAGACCGTCAGCCTCATAATATTCTTTGGTATATTTTTTAAAAATAGGTTTGTATTTAGTTAACCAAGTTAAAAACCCTTGTTCTAGGTCTAAATGATTTCCGGAATAGGCCGGCCAATAACTCAATTGCGTATTTAAATCATGATGAAAATCACCCTTCCAAGGTGGTAATTTTCCGTTATCGGCTGTCCAAACTGCTTGTAGTGAAATTGGTGGTGCTCCATCACGAGCCGCTGAGCCAAATTTGTATTGCTCTAAATACCACTGTTTTTCTAATATAGAATCTGGAATACTAATAGATGATTTTGCCCAATAATTAAACCACCATTCTTTATGCGAATTAAAAGCTTTGGTATAACCTTGTTGTAATTTCTCTTTAACAATCTCGCTTGCACTTGCAGTTTTTTCCCAGCCCGGATAATCAGAGCTAATACTCCAACATCCCTCTAAAGTATTTCCATTTTGAATCCATGATACATTTACTTCATAGGTAAAACCGCCCCATCCTTTTTGTCTATAAGTAATACTATTATTTTCTTCTGATACCTCTCCTTTAGGATAATTTAAACGGCGTAAATCTTGCCCCGTAACCGGAGATTCAACTTCATTTTTCCCTTTGGAATTATAGGCAGGAGGTATTAACATAGGTTTAAAGTCTTCTGCTACACCCTTAAAACTAAACCAACCAACTTGCTCAGAAGCATGTACAAATGAATTGAATTTGGTTCCGTTTTCCCATTTTACTTCACAAACCGCATCTTTAACCGATAAACGATTAGAAACTACTTTACCAAATGATTTGATGTTAAATTCCATTCCCGCCCCGGGAATTTTAGATGGCGCAGGCAAGTTATCATAAGGGACATCAAATGTGTTTTGTACTTCCTTATAATTATTATTTTTCCATTGTTCATAAACCCAGGAAAATTTATAATTTGGTGTATTTAGGTTTTCCATAGGGCGTAAATCCCAAAGATCAACTCTATCTAAAGATAGTCTTAAATTGTCATCTTTTTCCCATACCAAAGAACCTATAATGCCATTACCTAAAGGTATTCCTTCATCCCAACTTTTAGCTAAAGAAGTAACTATAAGGTCATGATCTCCAAAAGAAATTTCAGGTGTTTTCTCTTGTGCTGAACAAGATAATAGTATTCCAATTATTATTAAATTTATTAAATTTTTCATTCTTTTGAAGTTTTTTGTTTAAAACAATTGTCTCAAAGATAACAAGATATTTAAAAATAAGCCCACACTAAATTTGCAATTTATAATACTATTATTTTGGGTTGTTGTATCAACTTTTTTTTCACAACTAATAATAAAAAATGTAGTAATATATATACTTAATTGAAATAAAGTGAGAACTCTTTTTGTCATTTATTATGCATTAATTATAGGACTATAAACTTATATTAAAATATAACATTATATATGCTTATAATTAACATTAACATCCTTTATGTTTGCTCTTAACAATTGTGAATTTTAAAATTTACTTATTAATCTTTTACTAAAACAATTTTTGAAATCATTAAGTTTCCTCCTTGTGTCATAGTTGCTTTAAACTTTAATTTTCCATCATTACTATCTTCACGCATTACGTGAAATTTTACCCATTTACCTTCGTCACCAGTATGTGGTGATAGTTTTACTTTTCTTCCTTCAAATTCTAAAAGACCTTCTCTTCCTTTTTTATTCCAATCATTAAACTGCACGTAAAAAGTTCCTAAAATTCCGTTAGGGCAATTAACTTCAATTTCCATCTTGTCTCCAAACCAAGCTGTTGTTACTTTGTCCTTCCAAACACCTTCTGCCTTAACTTTATATTTTGTTCCTTCTTGAGATACTACAATATTATCTAACTCTTTTTTCCAAGGTGTACCAACTTCAAGTTTTTGTAAATTTTCACCTGCATTAACTTGTAATATAGCATTCTCAAATATCCCTTTTGAACTAACAACAGTGGCTTGTGGAATTAGCGGGAAAAGTGATTTTAAATAGTGTTCAGGTACTTCTTGAGTTGGTTTAAAACTATCAGTATTCATATAATTTAAAAGGCTGTGTTTTAATTGTGTTGAGACTACTAAATCTTCATTTGTTAAATCAAATCCGGAAACTAATAGTTTTCCTTTACCCACTTTAAACTCAAAGATGGCTCCTTCTTTATTATTTCTATGAAAATCATCAACCACTTGCGCAATTGGTTTGTAATTGGCCGGCATATCATTTAAAATAAAACCTTTTGTACTTTTTCTAAAAGGCTCCCATTGCCAATCACTATGATACGATGTTGGAAAATCGTTAAAAGCAGGATGTTTATCTTTTAACAACATTCCAATACTGGTTTTACCTTGCCCAGGAAAAAAAGTTAACGACCAATACAATGGGTAAAAATCTACTGCAACACTATTCTCTTCATTCCCTAAATTATGAGCCAATAACAGTACTTTTTTACCATCATTCAATGCTTTAAGTGTAGCATCGTCCATTTCATCAGTAACTAAAATATTTTCAGTTTTAACTTCTGGAAGACTTTCTGGATACACCCAAATATCCCATTCATTTTTAAAATTAGTGTCTTTTAATTTTAATAAAATTGTTACTTGTTCTGCTTTTGTAATCGTATTCAATGGTATTGAAATATTTCCAATATCTATTAAACTTCCAATTGCAACATTATTAATTTTCCAGGTTTCTTCAAAATAGATTTTACCTTCAGAAGAACTTACTTTTACAATAACCTCAGCTGATTGAATTGGTAAATTATCGTGATGAGATAATTGAGCTTTTGCTTCAAAAGTTTCAGTATTCTTCCAAACAAATTTTTTAATGCGAAGAAGTGGCACAGTAACATTAAAATGCTCTCTAAATTTTTCTGGAGTTGTAATTCCTTTACTTTCCCAATGGGCATCTAACCAACCGATAAGCGCTTCACCTTGACCTTGATAATCTTGCATACTCAATAATTGAACTCCCGCGCAACTTTTGGTTCTTAAAAAAGATTCGGTTTCATACTTATACATTAATTGGTTTAATGCTCCTGATGCATTTTTAAAATCTTCATCTTGATCTACAATACCATTTTTTTCAGCAACAGCTTTAAATTCTTCAAAATTTCGAGCTTTTAAAACTCCTTTATACTTGTCAATTTCTTTCCAAGAAGGATATACTGGCCATTGTCCAATTTCATGTGCTATGATAGGAATATCCATTTTAGCGTAAGCTTCTTCAAAATCCCAATCGGTTCCTGCACCATTTAAACCTCTAGTTCTCCCAACGTCTGGAATATAATGCGTTGCCATATAATCATCTACTTCCATAATTTTTCTTGCTGTTGAAGTAGCGTATAAACGTCTTGGATCTTTCTTTTTAAGGTCGTCAATCCAATTTTTCATTACATCAAAATCTGAATTCCCCAACTCGTTTCCAATACAAAACATTGTAAATGATGGATGGTTACCATAAACATCTACAACTCTATTCATTTCTTCAATTACAAATTTATCTCTTACTTGGTCTTTTCCTAAACCTTTAGGATAGCCTTTGGTATCCATTTCTGGTCTTCCACGAACTTTCATATCTTCACTCATCCACCAATCTATCCAAATTGAAGCTTCCGCTTGCATATAAATACCAACTCTATTGGCTGCTTTAAATGCCGCTTCTGGCGGACACCAAGAATGGTAACGCACATGATTTAAACCATAATCTTTATATATTTCAAATATTTTAACCCAATCCTCAACATTCATAGATGGGTAACCCGTTAACGGAAAATGTACACAGTCTAAATTTCCTCTTAAAAAAACAGGTTGATTATTTATAGTAACTTTTGTACCATCATGACCAATTTTTAAATATCCAAACTCCGTTTCTTTTTCATGTGAATATTTTCTGGTTTTTATACTTGCTTTCAAGATATAAACAGCAGGATCAAACTCACTCCATTTTTTTAAAGCTCCGTTAAGATTAAGTGTGATTTCGTTTTTGTTGCTTCCTGCTAGTAACTTTTCTTTTATTTTAATTTTTTTAACTACTTTATTTGTAGCCAATTCGCATATTTCAATGTTTATTTTTACTTTTTCAGTGATTTTTGCATCAATGTTTAGTTCAACTTTTAGTTGATCTTCTTCTATTTCAGAAAAAGTTCTAATTGATTTTATATATGTAGGATCATAAGCTTGCATCTCCATTTTACCAATAATTCCATTCCAAATACTTTGAGTATATTCTCCATAAGCGTGCCCTTTATCACCAATATTATGCACCATATCATTATCTACTCGAACAGCTAACACATGTTTTCCTGGACTTAATTTACCTATTTTATGAAAGTGAGCAGTTCCTAAAGCATCTTGCATGCTTAGTTCATTTCCATCAATAAAAACTCTTGATTCCCAAAGCACTCTTTCTAAAAGAATTTCAATATTTTTAATTTTCCAGTTTTTCGGAATTTCAATTTCTCGGTGATACCAAGCAACTCCAATATATTTATGTGTTGGTGTTAGCACTCCAAAATCAGACCCTTCTGTTTTAGTACCATAACCAGCTTCAGTAAGTGTCCCTGGTAAGTTTATATCTAAACTTTTAGCTGTGTTTAACCCTTTTTTTTCTTGGTCTAATTGCACTTGCCATTTACCTGAAATATCAATATTATCTTGTGCATTGGCATTAAAAAATATGCTCAATATTAATAAAGTAAAGATTTTTTTTTTTTTCATTGTGTTGCTTTTAACTAGTTAATTGAACTAATTACTTTTAATAATTTATTATGAACTTGAACTCCGCTATGACTAGAATTTAAATTTAAAACTGACATAAATTCTGTAGCTGCATTCTTAATTCTCTGCATTCCTAAAAATCCTAATCCCATCAAATACCTGCAATGGATTTCGTTGTTTTTATTAAGATCGGCATCCCAAATTAACATATCAGGTAGTGATACTGCAAAATAATCTATACTTACATTATCTGTTATATGTTTTTTTCCGAAGTTAATTAAGCTCTTAAATCTTGTGTTGGCTTCCTCAATATTCCCTAATTTTAAAAATGCGAAGCCCTGATAATATATTTTATCAGGCTGTTGATCGTTATAAAATATTGCAGCTGAAGCTTCAGATAATCCTTTAGAAGCCATCGTCCAATAATAATTTGCTTGTTCTTTTTCGTCTAACCCTTCAAAAGGATTTGTTTCATTATTTAAATCGTATCTCCAATGTATAGGTGTATGTTCCGCAGTTATTACAGGGTTTATAAAACGTTTGTAAATACCATTGGACTTTGAAATTGGCTGATTGAGTTTACTAATTAATTTAGCATGATTCTTCTTTACCATACTAAGTCTATCAAGTTTCATTTTTAAATTATTTTCATTGAATTAACTATTTTAAACCCGAAACTTTTCCATCAAGATTCCATTCATCCTTAATTTTAATATTAAGATGCTTTAATGCTGTAACGGCTACATCAATAACGTTAACTTGCTTTTTTATTTCTCCTTGTTCAACATCTTTACCTGAAGCTATATAAAATATGGTAGTATGTTCGGGAATAGCCTCTCCATGATTGGTACCACTTCCACCATGGTCCGTAGACACTAAAATGAGCCAGTTTTCATTCGCATAGTTTTTTCGTTTTTGAAGGGCTTTCACTATTCGGCCTATTCTTCTATCTGTTTTTTCAATAGACCTAATGTACTTTGAGTTATCAATAGCATAACCATATTTATGTCCAGCATGATCTACATTGTCTAGATGTACAAACATGACATCTACATCTTTATTTTTAAGTGTTCTGATAACACTTTTTGTTACCAAACCATCTGTTAGTTTATGCTTTACAACAGTTGCGTCATTATCCTGAAGAATTTTATGAACCGGTGACCAATTAACAATTGAGTAGGTGCGTAATTCTGGTTGTTGCTGCTTTGCCAAATTAAAGAAATGAGGATATTCTTTTATATTAGGATTTTTATATTGGTTACCCAAAACATTATGCTTTTCCTTCCATACCCCAGTCAACATACCCGTCCAACAAACACCGCTCCAACTCAGAGGGTCGGTTTGGGCTGAAAAAGAATATGCTCCATTTTCCCAAAGGTCGTCTAGGTTCGGAGTCTTGGCTTTCAATAAGGCGTCTGGTCGTGTACCATCAATTCCTATGATAAGAACTTTATTTTGTGCGTATAATTCATTATTGCTAATGATTGAAATCATAAAGAATAAAAGAACCAATTTGATGTTGAAATTTAAATAGTTAGATGTTTTCATATTTTATTAATAAAAGTGAATTATTAGTTTTCTTTTACCCTCAATTTGGGTTGGAGGAATCGTTAAATATCCTGCATCAGAATCTTTGATTTTTTGAATTCCAAATTGCATTGAATTTTCCTTTTTTATTTTAGATAAATGAGGAACATATATAATCGTAGAAGATTTGTTTTCAGCACTTTCCTTCCATTCGATTGTAAAAGTTGAAGCATCAAAATCATTTTGATAACTTACCAATTTACTATTAACATATACAGGGTACGAGCGTATTAAAACGTCTTTAAAATAAGCCAAATTCTCAGTGCCCGGATCGTAAGACCAGTAAGCATTTCCGAACAGGTTTTTTTCTATTAATTTAATAGAATTCTTGGCAACAGGAATTACGCTTTCAGAGTTTCCATAAAATGCACCCCATTCACCAAGCCATACAGGCATTTTTAACGCTTCTCCTTTTTCTTTAATCTTATTATAAATGTATTCAACTCTTTCATTTGAGGCCGTTGCAACGGCATCGGTATCGGTTACCAAATCATAACCATGTGGAGCATAAGCTACCAAGGGGTCTGGAGAACCATCAGCTAAAACAACTCTTTTAATGCTACTTGCCACACCCGTATTTCCAAAATAACTGTGCTCAAGAAATAATACATGCTTCGTGTCAACTTCCCTAATAGCATGACTTACTTTTTGATACATGGCTTGTAGATGTTTGGATTCAAACTCCTTGTTCAATTCGAACAATTGACTAAAAACAAAATCATAATTTTCCTTTGTGGACAATATGTTTAAAGCTTCCATTCTGCTTTTATCATCGCCCCACATAGCAGCCAACTGCTCTTCAGAAAGTATCTCTCCCGTTAATTTGTAGTGAAGTTGCCCATAAGCTGTTAATAATACCATAGTAGATTGTAAAGCAGAAGAACCAGGAAAGGGTTCGTTCATGATATCGTAACCTATAACCGTTGTATTGTTTGCATATCTTTTAGCGATATGTTTCCAAAGTGCAGCATAATGATCTTGAATCCCTATACCATCCCAAGCTGCTTTGTTATGCCAAAAATTGTCGAATGATGTTTGTACTGCCTCACTCATCATATATGCATCACTCCAAATAGCTCCAGTTGTGTGTTCTTTCTCTTCGTCTAAGGTTGCCCATTCTGGTGCGCCATCACTGTATTTTACACTAAATAAATCCTGATGCATATCCAATACAATAAAAACATTATTTTCTCCTGCCCATTTAATTCTTTCGTCAATCTCTTTTAAATATTCTTCATTATAAACACCTGGTTCTGGTTCTAATCGATCCCAAATAATCACAAATCGAATACAATTGACTCCCCATTTTTTAAGATTCTCATATAATTCGGGTCCGCTTTGAAAAATATAACCATCTTCTTTGGATTTGCTTACAATATTAATTCCGTTTAAAATAACCTGCCTATTCTGATTATCAACAAATTGATCTCCTTTTACAGAAATAGTTGTAGGTAAAATTATTTCACTAATAGGGTGTGATTGCGTATTGCTTTTACAACTTAAAATAAGAGTAAAAAATAATATTAAAGTGACAAAATTTATTATTGTTTTTTCTGTTGTTTTCATTTTTTCATTTGATTTTTCGCATCATTCACTTGTTTAAATTCAGCATCTACAAACTTGGTATCATAAACCTGAATTTAGAATTCAAAATCTAACTACTAAGCTTTTCCGTATTGTCGTTTTAAAATTTAGCAAATGCCCATTCTAAATTCGTTATCCTTGCTTTTCAATCGCCTTTTCATAAGCCAACATTATCTTTTCAAATTTCTCACTGCTGTCAGCTAACCCACCTTTGCGATTTTTTTTAATCCATAGCTTGTTGTGGTTCTCAATAATTATTTTAATATCGTTATGTAAATTCTGAAGTACATTTTCATCTATATATTCCAATCCATTATCTCCACTCTTAAGCTTTGCAACTATCATATTGCATGAATGTTTTAATATTGATATACCATGTGTTACTTCTTCGATTGTCAGTTCTCTATCATCACCTACCATAGAAGAACTCTTCAGGTTCTCTAATTCTCTATTTAATAGTTTTAGTGAACTGTACATGTTTTTAAGCTCTATTTCTTTAAGTTTATAGTGTTCACTTAGAGGGAATTCCACTTTTTGCAAGGCGATAAAAAGGACACCTTGATTAGCTATTTCTACACCACTGTAATCAGGGCTGTTTCCAATCTCACAAACTGCTCTACCACTCTGCCCGCTAGAATCATTAAAAACATAATAACTTAAATAGTCATCAAGTGGAATTGACTTGTTTTTATCAACTGCCCAGGCTAATGCCGCACCATAAAGATACCCAGGCTGAGAAAAGGTAAAGGGTTGCCAAGTTCCATAATCTCCCCAATCAGTTATCAGAAAACCTTTAGCACCATACTTTTTACCGTTAATAGCTGTATTTAGATTATTACCTTTCATGCTGTTAATTCTTCCTGTAATTGATCCCCAAGAAGATGTTCCGGGACAAACATAAAACTCAAGACCTGCCTCTTTAAACTGCTTACATTGTTTATCGAATGGATGATCATCTTCATAACCCCATATTAGAGGAATCATATCTTTTGGCAATTCTGATATTAATTCAGGATGATTTAATATTATATCACCCCAAAACTGAACTCTTTTATCTTGCTTTTCAGCTCTGTTTCTTAATTCAACCAAATAGTTGAGGTAAACTTTACCTGTCCCTAATTGTTCCGTTAAGTCTTTTGATTTTCCCAATCCAAGTTCTATAGTTTCATCACATCCAATATTAAACATTTCGCTTGTAAAATTTGGTAGTAACTCTTCGTATAATTCATCAATAAGTTCTAATACTTGTGGTTCTGCAGGGCTAAGTATATGTCTACTCCTGAGACCCCAATCTGTCTCTGTTGGAACTTCTAACTCTGCCAAGCGCTTGTATTCATCATGTTTTAACCATCTTTCCATATGGCCAAAAGAATTCTGATTAGGTACAAGATCAATAAAGTGTTTTTTACAGTATACATCTAATTCCTTAATTTGATCGGCAGTCATAGGAGAGGCTTCTTTCCAAATGCAATATTTCCTTCAATATCAATAGTCGCCGACTAGACCAAATCACTATTTATATCTTTAAATTTTATCCTATTAATTTCATAACAAAAATATTATTATGAGTCTTTAACTTCTACCACTTATCAAACTTAATGTGATACTTTTTTTGCCTTTTACTTTATTTTTAAATTAACTCTGCATATTTTTACGTGATTATTGATATTTTTTTGTTATGAAATTACATTTGTTAGATAGAAGTACAAAAGAGAATAGTAGTATTACTGTTAAAAATAATAAGTATCCTTTTTTTTTAAAAATATGGCATTACCATCCAGAGTTAGAATTAGTTTATGTAGTGGCTAGTACTGGAACTCGTTTTATAGGGGACAACATTCAAAAATTTGATAAGAGTGATCTAGTTTTGATTGGTAAAAATTTGCCTCACATGTGGTTAAACGATGATACATATTTTAATGATGATTCTCCTTTATTCGCAGAAGCCATAGCAATACATTTCAAAGAAAATTTTTTAGGATATGATTTTTTAAATGCTCCCGAAATAAATCATATTAATAAACTTCTAAGAAGGGCAAAATATGGCATCAAATTTTTAGGTAACACAAAAAATATAGAGAGCTCCATACTGGAACTCGAAAAAATTAAAGGATTTGAGAGAACAATATTGTTTCTAAAGATTTTAAATCTTTTGGCGAAGCACAGCTCTCATCAATTATTAGCAACAGAAGGATATATAAATTCGGTTTATATAAATGACAATAAATATCTGGATAGAGTTTATGAATATGTCTTCAAAAATTTTAAAAATAAAATTAACCTTTCGGAAGTAGCAGAAATTGCTCATATGAATCCTTCAGCTTTCAGTAGATTTTTTAAAAGAGTAAATCGAAAAACTTTTACCAAATATATTAATGAAATACGCATAGGATATGCGTGCAGACTCCTGATAGAAAATAAATCAAATATAACTGCTATATGTTACGATTCAGGCTTCAATAATATATCAAATTTTAATAGGCAGTTTAAGAATATAACAAAAATGTCGCCTTCAGAATACTTAAAAAGATATGATGAATTTGAAAATTTTTAATCTTTTAAATACATGCAAAAAAAGTATTACTATCTGTAATATTAGAGGTGGTTCTAACTATACTTAAAAGTTATTTTTGTAGATTCCTTTTATAAAAATACTAAATATGATTGATCGCCTATTAATATCTGATATAATTACTAAAGATATACGATTTCCAACAAGTGATTCTTTAGATGGATCAGATGCTATGAACCCCGACCCAGATTACTCTGCGGCATATGTGATTTTAAAAACAAATCATCCGGAAGGGATTGAAGGTCATGGGCTTACTTTTACTATAGGACGAGGAAACGAATTATGTGTAGCAGCCATAGAGTCTTTATCACACTTAATAGTAGGTAAAAATTTAGAATCTTTTACAAAGGATATGGGGGCTTTTTGGAAGATGATCACAGGAGATAGTCAGCTAAGATGGTTAGGGCCTGAAAAAGGAGTAATACATTTAGCAACTGGAGCTATCGTAAATGCTATATGGGATTTATATGCCAAAGTGGAACAAAAACCTTTATGGAGATTATTAGCTGATATGAGCCCGGAGGAATTAGTGAAATGTATAGATTTTACGTATATAACTGATGCAATTACGCCTGAAGAAGCTTTATACTTATTGAAGATTAATCATGAAAGTAAGCAGGAACGCATTGATTTATTACTAGAGAATGGATACCCCGCGTATACCACCTCTGCTGGATGGTTAGGATATTCTGATGACAAAATGAGGCGTTTATGCAAAGAAGCCAAAGCTGAAGGTTTTAAGCATATGAAAATAAAAGTAGGATCTGATTTACAAGACGATATCCGTAGATCAACAATTATTCGTAAGGAAATTGGTGATGATCTACAATTAATGATGGATGCTAATCAAAAATGGGATGTAGATGAAGCCATTTCTAATATGGCCCAGCTAAAGCAATTCAAGCCTTATTGGATCGAAGAACCAACAAGTCCAGATGATATATTAGGGCATGCTAAAATTGCAAAAGCCGTGACCCCTATCAAAGTAGCAACTGGTGAACATTGTCAAAACAGGGTCATGTTCAAACAGTTAATGCAAGCTGGGGCAATAGAGATATGTCAAATAGATAGTTGTCGCGTTGGTGGGGTTAATGAAATTCTTGCTATTTTGTTGATGGCAGCGAAATTTAAGATCCCAGTTTGCCCTCATGCCGGTGGTGTTGGTTTATGTGAATATGTACAACATTTATCAATGTTTGATTATATTTCTGTGAGTGCTTCGCTCGAGAACAGAATTATAGAATATGTTGACCATTTACATGAGCACTTTTTAGATCCGGTAGTCATAAAAAAAGGTTCTTATATGCCTCCTACAGTACCCGGTTATAGTATCACCATGAAAGAAAGTTCATTAACTGAATACCAATACCCCGATGGGAGCATATGGCAACAGGAATTACAATAAAATAAATAAACTAATCATATGAAACAGTTTCTAATTACGTTGGCTTTTCTTTTAACAATACAATCAACGATTGCTCAAGAAAATTATGTTCCAACACAAGAAAATTTGGAAGCCAGAAAATGGTTTCAGGACGCTAAATTTGGATTGTTTATTCACTGGGGTGTATATAGCGTATTAGGTGACGGAGAATGGGTTATGAATAATCAAAATATTGCTATCGATGAATATGAAAAATTACCTTCTTTTTTCAATCCAGTTGAATATAATGCTGAAGAATGGGTACAAATGGCTAAGGCGGCAGGTATGAAGTATATTACTATTACAAGCAGACACCACGATGGCTTTACAATGTTCGATTCACAAGCAACAGATTACACAATTGTTAAGAAAACGCCTTATAAAAAGGATATATTAAAACCTTTAGCAGAAGCTTGTAAAAAAGAAGGCTTAAAACTATTCTTTTATTATTCTTTATTAGACTG
>RCNE010000080.1_pt1 | contig 41791 bp, 37 predicted proteins | sample 2041361 | NCBI WGS metagenome assembly RCNE01 (sample SAMN09708229, study PRJNA481090) | Marine sediment metagenome, whole genome shotgun sequencing project. | reverse complement strand
GGAACACAAAAAAAATACCCTCGAACTAAATTCAAGGGCATTTTTTAACATCTTTTTTTTAAAACTAGGCTTACTCCTGAAAGTGCCTTTTGAGAGGTTCACTTTATCCGTTTTTTCGACCTAAATGGGGTACATACACAGATATGGAACGCCGTGTGCATCTACCTATTGGTGTCGATAATGAAGAAAAAATTGAAATTGGAGCAAGAACTTTACACTATTTTACAGATATTGAGTATCGGCATATTCGAGAAAGTACCACTAAATCAACTGTTTAAGAATCCGGATTACAGAAGCGAAACACAAGGCAATCATAACCAACTGAAAATGTTCGACTTATAACAGGACAGTAGTGATCCTTGATTAATATTCATTTAATCCTTTTCTGAATGAAGCAAAATGTCTTGTGTATGAAACGTAGAGTGCAAAAAGACACTAGTTTTTCGGATTAAGACAGAACCGAATTATCATATTTTGTTTTTAACTTATCAATCTTAAAAGCCAAATTCAAAAGTTTGGCGGTCTTCGCAAATAAATACGAACCTCTAGTAAAGCCTATAATAGCAATGTTTTATAAACGTTGTAGTGGGTGAGTGCTTTATATCAGTCCTATTTTCCTCATTTCCCAAAAACACTTTTCTGTTGCATCTATATCAACTGAAGCATCGTGAGCTTCATCAAAATCAACTCCAAATAATTTTATATGTAGTTCTGATAATTTTGGCCATTTATATCCGTAAGGTCCGGAAATTTTACAATAATTTGTCGAAGATTGCATAGTACATAATTTTCTTTTTCGTCCAAAGTCGCTATGAATTCTTTTTCTTAATAATTCCGCTCCAATGATTTTTTCATCAAAACTAATATTATGTGCTACAATGAAATCAGATTTTTCAACTAATTCACTAAACCTTACGAGCACTTTTTCAAGATTTTCACCTTCATTAATAGCCTTCTCTGTATAAATTCCGTGAATTCTTGAAGAATCGATAGGAATGCTGAAATTTTCTGGTTTAATTATGCAATTGTATGATTCGATACGATTCCCATTATTGTCACATAAAATCCACGCAATTTGAATCATTCTTGGCCAGTTATTCAAATCTGTTATAGGTGCTTTCCAATTTTTTGGTAATCCAGTAGTTTCTGTGTCAAAAAATAAATACATGTTTATTGTTTTTTAATTGTTTATCAGAGTCTGTTTTTGCATTACCCACAACTTGGGTTCTGTCGCGTCTGTCAAAATTTACAATAATTTGGTCATAACAAAATAAATATTTAGACTAATCTTCAGGTACTTACGTTTTTTAAGTTTCCTATTATTTTCTAAAAATAAGTTCAAATATTACAGATGCTACAGAACCGCCATATCCACTAATAATAAAATTCGCATCGATTTGCACTGTTTTGATATACCTTTCTTATATTTAGTATGCGAAAGCATCAAAACGCCGGGTTACGTGTCTTTTTACGTGTCCTGTTTTAGAAAAAATATTGTAACTGTATGGTTATCAACGGAATGTGACGGGAATCCGAATCCTGCCACCCCGACCTGCCCATCGCTTCAGCTCCCCCTGCGTCGCCTTCTTGAAAAAAGGAGGGGACCTTTTTAAAATACGTATTTTTAGTAAACCAACCTTAACACTCCCCCGTAACCGGATCACAACTATCGCCTTCACTTATCACCTCAATAGGTGAAACCTGAGCAAACGCATCTAAAAACGCCCTAACGGGCTGGGCACCGCTAATCCCATATGTATCATTGATGATAAAAAAAGGAACTCCGGTAACGCCACGTTGTTGGTAATGTGCAATCTCTTGTTTTACTGCATAGGCAATGCTATCATCGGCAAGAATGCGTTTAGTCTTTTCAGCATCCCAACCGTATTCTGCCATGACTTTGATAAGTACTTTGGGTTTGTTAAGATGTAGATTTTCATCAAAATAGGCTTTTAAAAAGCGCTCTTTAAGTACGTCTTTAAAACCTTCTTCTCCCGCTACATGCAGCAATTGGTGTAACGGCAATGTATTTACGGCCAACCACTGGTCTCCGAAATTAAAGGTGATGCCTTCTTCTGCCCCTACTTCGGTAAGGCGATCGGTCATGGCCTTGGTGCGTTCTAGATTACCAAATTTATTAGTGAGGTAGGTATCACGGTCAAAACCAGATTCGGGTATAGTCGGATCCAACTGAAATGGATGCCAGGTCACATCCACTGGGGCGCCTTTCCATTGCTTTAATGCGGTTTCTAGTCTGCGCTTGCCCACATAACACCAGGGACAGGCTACGTCTGATACGACAGCTACTTTTATTGTTTCTTTTTGCATTTTATTATTTTAAACCATCTATTGGTCGTCATTTTTAAGTAAAACTTACATATAAAAAAAGTCTAGTGCTGTACCCCTTTACAGAAAATAGGACAGCTTAAAATTCGAATTAATTAATTTTAAATGTATGGATAATTTTGAATTATTTAATGGCAATTTTAAACAAGAAAGTGCTAAGATTATACTCTCAAAAATCTCCAGCGTTCGTATTTAAAACACAAGATTGGAATTGATTCTCTAGATGATTTGATGTACTTATAATTCATTTTCAGGTATTAGTGATTTTGAATTTGCGGCAAAATACCAAACCCTCACAATTTTAACAACCCTAGAAGTCCCTTTTTAGCTAGAAACACGGAGATGTTGGCAGAAATCAATCCACAAACCTAAGATACTCGACCTAAAATATACCCCCGCTAGGTTGGTTGATGTCGACCTAATAGCCAAAGCCCTCTGCCGATATTACTATTTGATTTTTACGAAGTAGTAAGCTATTTTGGTTACCGTAATAAAACCATCCAAAAGCTTTTGTGGTTTCTCGCGGTCTTCGATAACGGTCCGGTCTGGCACTTGGGGGCATCAACCGAAATCCGTTTTCATACTTTTTCATTACATTTAGGATATTAATTTTTTGACCGAACGAGCATTGTACCACGTACCGATGAAAACTACCGGCCATATCATAGTTCTTTTGACCTTCCTTTTCACCCAAGGTGTGGTGGCACAGAAATACTTTAAAATCGATAACGACCTCGTCGATGAAATTACCTTTAAAAAAGGGCTTGCCGCAATAGCTCAGGAGTACAACCCGCAAATAGTTACCTACAAAACTTTCGAACGGGTTACGGCCCAAGATTCCATTATCGAGAATATCGCCATTGTCGTCATGACAGAAGAAGATGATACTGAAACCTACCGCGTTTTTGATTTTCTGGGCCAACCGTTACCTGATTTTGAATTTAATGATACTCGGGGTGCTGCGGTTTCCAAATCAAAATTCTTAGGAAAATATACCGTGGTCGGTCTGTACAAAGACCCTAGCCAAATACGAAAGTCTCATGTAAAAGGGATGAACGCTCTAACAGAAACGGGGTTGTATAATGCCGTATCGTTGATTGCGAAGAACGGCGAGCGGCCTACGATGGCCAAAAAAGCCGATTTTCCTATCCTGAACGAATGTATTTCTTGGTATATTGATAATATCTCGATTCCCGAAGATCCCAAATTCTTGGTGCTCGACGAAACCGGAAAACTGCGCTATATCTATCAACAATTTCCTGATAAAAATAGTACGACCACGCCCATTGACTCTGTACATCTCAAAATTTTTGATATTTTGAAGTAGGGGGGTTCGACAAATTTCCCTTTTCTGTTAAATAGAAAACCATTTTACTTGATTGTCCTCCCCAGAGCCCCTCCAAAAGGAGGCGCGCAGATTTGACAAAAAGCTAGGGATTCAAAGGTGTCTAGAAACAGGTTCCTCCGTATGGGAGGCATAGGGCTGGGGCGATTCCAAGTCAGAACTTTCCAAATCTGTTGGATTTGATAAAATTTAATGCATAGCATGTATCTTATTTTGTGTTTCAAGTTTCCTTAACTTTGAACCTGACACGTTTAACCTGAAAACCGTTGTACGACTATATCAAAGCCCTGCATTTAATTTTCGTAATCACTTGGTTTGCGGGCCTCTTCTACATGCCCCGATTATTCATTTACCATATCGAGGCTTCCCAGAAAGCATCGCCAGAAAAGGAAATTTTGACAAAACAACTGCAATTGATGTCTAAACGCCTGTGGTATATCATCACTTGGCCCTCAGCCGTTCTAGCGACCTTGTTCGCGATATGGCTTTTGATACTTATACCCGCTTGGTTACAACAACCATGGATGCATGTTAAACTAGCTTTCGTCGTTTTGCTGATTGCCTATCACCTAAAAAACCATATTATCTTCAAGCAATTACAGCGCGATGAGGTAAAATATAGCTCGAACTATATGCGCATCTGGAACGAGGGTGCCACGCTTATCCTATTCGCCGTGGTCTTTCTAGTCGGTTTAAAAAGCGCCTTCAACTGGATTTTCGGTGTCGTCGGAATCATCGTTTTGGGTATTTTGCTAATACTCGGCATCAAACTTTACAAACGCATTCGACATAAAGATCCGGAAGCCTAATAAAGTTTGCAGTGGGCAATTATGTCTTTTTGCTATTGAAACTGCCTACTGTTACTGCAACCTGCGTACTGAAACTTGGTTCGATATTTGCTACCTTTGAATTCAAAGTCCGGTCACTTGTTCACAAAACTTTCCCTTCGATCCCGCATATTCGTATCTATGATCCTGCTAGTGCTGATAGCCTCGGTACTAATTGTAGGGGTGACCATTTACCAATCTCGCGAGCAATCGCAAGACTACCATATAGAACGGCTTGAACGTAAAGAAGATCAGATACGGCAGAGCCTCGCCTATGTATTAAGGGAAACGACCTATCCTGTTGTTACCGAAAACCTAGGATATATTTTTCAAAAAGAAATCTACCGCATTGCCAATGTGCAGAACCAAAGGCTTAATATTTATGACCTCGAGGGACAGCTTATCAAAAGTTCACGCGCCACGTTCGAGATCGATTCCCTTTCGAACTGTCTCGACCCCTATATTCTCAACAACTTAGAAGCGAGCCCCATCAAACGTTTTGTCGACGAGAAGGCGTTGGCCGGTGATAACTATAAAGCATCGTACACCTACATCAATGACGGCAAATTCAAACCAATCGGGATATTAAACCTCCCCTACTACGAAGACGACTCTTTCAATAATATGGAGCTCCGGGAATTCTTGATACGTCTAGGCGGGGTCTATTTTTTAATGTTGCTGATCGCCATCGGGCTGGCGTATTTTATATCGACCTATATCACGCGGTCGTTACAGACAATTTCAGATATGCTGGGTAAAACGGATTTGACCAAAAGGAATCAAAAAATACTGATCGACAACCCAAGCGAAGAAATCAAAAAACTTGTCACCTCGTACAACGCCATGATCGATGAACTGGAACATAGTGCGGTAAAGTTGGCCCGTAGTGAACGAGAGCAGGCATGGCGCGAAATGGCCAAACAAGTGGCTCATGAAATCAAGAATCCGTTGACGCCCATGCGATTGAGCGTGCAGAGCTTTGAACGTAAGTTCGACCCAAAAGACCCTAAAATAGAGACAAAGGTCGCTGAATATTCAAAAACCCTGATCCAACAGATCGATACGATGAGCAGTATCGCATCGGCCTTTTCCAATTTTGCCGAAATGCCGGCGCAGCAGAACGAAACCTTGAACGTGGTCGAGATCGTTAAATTGGCATTGGATATTTTCAATGAGCATTACATCCATTTTATTTCTGAGGAGGAAAAGATTATTGCCAAATTGGATCGTACACAACTTATTCGAGTGGTAACGAATCTGGTCAAAAATGCTATTCAGGCGCTTCCTGATGTGGAATCGCCACGTATTTTGGTATCCGTTGACAATGATGGTGATTTTGTAAAAATATCGGTGGCCGACAATGGTATTGGCATAGAAGACGGTTTCAAGGATAAAATTTTCGAACCCAAGTTCACTACGAAGTCAAGCGGAATGGGGCTTGGCTTGGGCATGGTGAAAACTATTGTCGAAACCTATAAAGGCAGTATCAATGTCACTTCACAACCCGGAAAAGGGACGGTTTTTACAGTCAGGTTTCCGAAGGAGAACTAGTTAAAAATGAGTTTAAAACAATCATAACTTAAGAGACTATACATTATGAACTATAGTAACGTACTATTGTCTACAAGACAATCCATCGCAACGATCTCTATAAATCGGCCAAAAAAGCTTAACGCCTTGAACCGGGAAACCATTCGAGAACTCCATGATGCCTTCGAGACATTGGAAGCGGATAACGAAATCAAAGTCATCATCTTGACCGGAAGCGGCGAAAAAGCCTTTGTGGCAGGAGCAGATATTTTAGAATTTGCCAATTTTTCGGAAAAAGAAGGCCGTCAATTAGCGGCTAAGGGCCAAGAACTGTTATTCGACTTTGTCGAAAATCTATCCAAACCCGTTATTGCGGCGGTAAACGGGTTCGCCCTGGGAGGTGGGCTCGAGCTTGCTATGGCATGCCATTTTCGGGTTGCGAGCCATAATGCACGAATGGGGCTTCCTGAAGTGTCTTTAGGTGTAATTCCAGGCTATGGAGGCACCCAACGTCTACCGCAACTTATCGGTAAGGGCCTGGCCATGGAACTTATTATGACCGCCGGTATGATAGACGTAGATCGGGCACTGAGCTACGGCTTGGTCAACCACGTCGTATCGCAAGAACTATTGTTGGGTTTTTGCGAAAAACTAGCAGGTAAGATATCGAATAATTCCCCTGTGGCCATCAAACACGCAATAAAAGCAGTAAATACGGGTTTTAAGAACAGTAATGGATATGCTGCCGAAATAGCCGCTTTTGGTGCCTGTTTCGGAACCGAGGATTTTAAAGAAGGTACGACCGCCTTTTTAGAAAAGCGGAAAGCCGATTTCCCCGGTAGATAGCATAGCCTCAAAAACCTACTTAATGTGTCTTAAATTCCAAGCCCCAAATTCCAAATTCCAATATTTGGAAAGTACTTTGTACCGCACCCTGAAAAGTGCCGTACTCCTGCTTTTTCTTTTCGCCTTTTCAACCATAACGGCTCAGGAAATACCCGTAAACTATAGCTTAGGCGAAAATTATTCCGATAGGTATAAATATTCGACGGTATTGTCCATTGAAAGCGCTACCAAAGGTGAGACGGTATTGGTCCGCACCTATTATGGTGGTTTTCCGCTGCGCGCCAAAGGGCACTTTATCGAAATTTATGATACCGAGCTGAACCTTATCAACGATTACAACTACAAATATGCGGGTGAGCATATGGTCGACGGTTTCGTAAAGAACGGACAGTTGTATTTATTAGAGCTGGTTTATGACTTCAATACGGAAGCCTATAATTATGTAGTCCATCAAAGCCCGCTAGTGGATTTCAATTTTTCGGAAAGGGTGTTACTTTCCATTCCTTCCAAAGAAGTTATCAATCCGCTTGCCGTCAATAAATACAACCGCAGTTTTGGTAACGGTTTCTCTACGGCGACCCACTTTAACGATAAGCGAACAGCGTTTGCCATTACAGTGCATTATCGTGAGGGAAGAGACCAAAAGTACAAGGTTTTTCTCTACGGAACGGATTTAAGAAATCAGTTCAAATACGATTTCACATCCGCCATTAAAGAAAAAAACTATGCTTTTGAAAATATCGAGGTATCGGACGACCTCAAATCGGTCTATCTAATGGGTAAGGCCTTTTTCAAGAAAAGAAAGTCAGATCTCAAAGAGCGCAGGTTTCAATACGAGCTGGTCAAGATTACCGAAACGGGACATAAAATTCAAGAGTTTACCGATGCCGGAAGGTTTCCCGAGTCGTTGAAACCTATTCTGATCAATAATGACCTGAAGATCGTAGGTTTTTATGCCGATCGCAAAGACAAGCGTTACAATGGGCTCGTGTATTTTAATCTAGACACCGGTTCCTTAAGTATAAAATCAAAAAAATACAATCCATTTTCAGAGCAATTTATGCTTGATAAGTTCGGTCGCGAAGTCGATGCCGAAATCAAGAATTTGATATTCAAGAGCGTGCATATTACACCGAGCGATGCGATTATGTTTAGTGCCGAAGAATATTTTGTTACGAAAGGGGAAGACATTAGTTCAGGCGGCACTCAGATTACCGAACGCTACCATTACAACGATATCGTTTTAGCCAAACTTGACGCTTCGGGCAACATGGAATGGGCACGTAATATCAACAAGGCCGAGGTCACCCAAGGTGATGCCTCATACGCTTCCTATACTGCTTATGGTCATGGCGACGATATGTATTTCTTTATCAATTCGGGCGAAAATCCGCAACGGATCAGTAAAGAACGTATTCTATTCAAGCAGGGCTTTAGTAGAAACCCAAATATGTTCGTGATCAAGGTAGATTCAGAAGGAAGCCTTTCGTATAAAAAATTGGTCGACGATAAAGAAGTGCGCCTGCCGATAATGGTTTCACGGCCCCTAGTTGATATAAATAGCGGTAACCTTTATTTTTATGCAAAGCGCGGTACGAAGAAGCAGCTAGTGCGGGTTTCGGTAAAATAAACACAGCCAACTTTATCATTGGAATTTTCGCTACTATCCAAAATATTTCTTTACAGGGTGCCCTCCTTATATTCACTTGCCACCGACGAGCAAAGCGAGAGGAAGGCATAGGTGCCGATAGGTGGGGTGGTTACTTAGGCACATGCTAGTTTCAATAGGATTTCTCTCCCTAAGAAAGAGCTAAATATTGTGGAATTCCGACCACCATGTGAGAGCTCCTCTGCCTGTCGGCATCTCCCCTCCACGAGGGAAGAACAATAAAATTAACAATATTCAATTAAGAAAAATAGGATTATTTCCATATTTTTGGAATAAATCCTATTTTTTGAAACTCAAAGATTACATTAAAGGGCGCGGGGCGCAGCAAAATACTTCGAATAGATTCCTAGAATACAGCTACGAAACAAGGGATGATTTTCTCGAATTCTGTCGTATTGAAGGCGAAGAAGCGGATAAGAACAAAACGCAATACATTCCCATTTTTCCGAAGACCATTGTAAATAAGGTTACAAGTCCCGACGTGGGGATGCTGTATTCTATGAATCCCTATCAGGGCTGTGAGCATGGCTGTATTTATTGCTACGCCCGAAATACACACGAATTTTGGGGCTATAGCGCAGGCTTGGATTTTGAACGTAAGATATTAGTGAAAAAAACGGCTCCTGAACTTTTGGAAGCCAAACTGAAAAGTAATCGCTGGGAAGCAAAAACAATCGTCTTATCAGGAAATACAGATTGCTATCAACCTGCGGAGAAGAAGTTCATGATAACCCGTGCATGTCTTGAGGTATTTCTAAAATATCGCCATCCGGTCGGCATGATAACCAAAAACGCCCTAATACTTCGCGATTTGGATATTCTAAAGGAATTAGCCAAAAATCGACTGGTCGGTGTAAACATTTCAGTTACCTCGTTGTCGGAGGAGACACGCCGTATTCTTGAACCGCGAACGACGACCATCAAAAAACGGTTGGAAACGATACGGATCCTATCAAAAAACAACATTCCTGTAAATGCCATGCTTGCACCGATAATTCCCGGAATAAATAGTCATGAAATTATGAACTTGGCCAAAGCTGTTTCTGATAATGGGGCCAGCTCTTTTGCTTTTACAATGGTGAGGCTGAACGGTGCTGTCGGCCAGATTTTTACCGATTGGATAAAGAAAACCATGCCCGATAGAGCCGACAAAGTGTTGCATCAAATCGAGGACTGTCATGGTGGTACCTTGAATGATAGCCGTTTCGGCATCCGCGGTCGTGGCGAAGGCAAGATTGCTACCCAGATACATGACTTGGTGCGATTAGCTCGGCATACCTATTTTAAGGACAAAGTGTTTCCTCCTTTGAACCATGAAATACATAATCAGTTTAAGGATGGGCAGATGAAGTTATTTTAATTCGCAATTGCGGTTACGACAACTCCCAGCCTATGCGATAGCTGCCTTTGACCCATTCGTTGGCCTTGTCCCAATTGGTGATTTTCATGTTTTCGCCATCCCAAAGAAATCTACGCCTTCCGGGGTACAAAAAACCGTCGCCATCCTTCTTTTTCTCTTTGTACTGAAACGCTTTTATAGCCAGATTGCCCATCAGGACAGCTTCCGTTAATGGTCCCGAACGTTGAAAATCAGATGAGGTCTCTGTGCCATTGAGACAGCCATCGACAAAGTTGCGCTGGTGCCCACCGACATCACCATCTACTCTTTTGAGGTATGGTGCCGGTGCTTTGAACATTTCCATATTCTTACTGGGGAGCAATCTCGCATTGCGCGAATAGGTATCGGCGACCAGAATGCCTTTGGTTCCGTAGAAAACAGATCCGCCACCACCGTCGCCTATCGTTTCGCCGTCCGCGAGTTCATCGGGTAGGTTGGGCTTCAATCCGCCATCGTACCAGTTCAGTGCGATATCGCCATGTGCTACGGTATGGAACTTCAAACGTACAATTGATGATGCCGGGCAGGATTCGCTATAATCCGCCTCCGCAAAATCGCCTACCCAATTGGTGGTACAACTCGCTTCAGCTTCGGTAGGGTAAGCCAAATCGAGCACTCCAAAAGGCGTTTCCATAATGTGGCAGCCCATATCGCCAAGGGCACCTGTTCCAAAATCCCAAAAACCTCTCCATTTAAAGGGTAGGTAGGCATCATTATAATCACGTATTTTAGCAACGCCCAGCCAAAGGTCCCAATCCAACCCTTTTGGTACGGGCTGTTTTTCGGAAGGCAACGGAACGCCTTGTGGCCAAACGGGGCGGTTGGTCCAGCAATCGACCTTATGCACTTTTCCGATAATACCCGACTGGATCCATTCTTTGGCCTCACGGCTACCATCGCTCGATGCCCCTTGATTGCCCATTTGGGTCACTATCCCATTTTCTTTGGCAACATTGGTCATCATTCTTGCCTCGTTGATATTATGTGTTAACGGTTTTTCAACATAGGCATGTTTCTTCGCGCGCATAAAGGGCAAAGCAATCGAGGCGTGCATATGATCGGGAGTAGCGACCATAATAGCATCGATTTCTTCAAGATGTTTATCGTAAACCTTTCTATAGTCTTTATATGTTTTTGCCTTTGGATACTTTTTATAGGAATCTGCCGCCCTACGGTCATCGACATCACAAAGCGTCACAAATTTCACCTTACCGGTCTCGTCGAGACCTTTCATTACTCCCGCGCCGCGCCCGCCAACTCCAAAAGCACCTATATAGAGCGTATCACTTGGGGCAACATGGGTTTTACCCATTACAAAACTGGGCACTATCGAGAAAGCGGTTGAAGCCGCTGCGGTATCTTTAATAAATTTTCTTCTTTCCATCATATTAATCGGTTGAGGTTCAGACTATGTAAGGTACGAAAATTTAAAAAAGGGGCTGGTGTTTTTTAAGATGAAGATGTGCTTCTCGAAGCTGGCACGAGAGGATTCCACTCTTTGTAAAACTGCTTTAGATAGTCTAACATATAATAGTGTCTTTCTTCGGCCAATTTTTTACCGGTTTGTGTATGCATCTTACCCTGCAACAAAAGCAATTTTTCGTAAAAATGATTGATCGTAGGCGCTGTCGATTTTTTGTATTCTTCTTTTGTCATCTTCAGGTTCGGAGCGATTTCAGGATTGTAAAGCTCCCTATTCTTAAAGCCCCCGTAATTGAAAGCTCTAGCAATACCGATGGCACCCAGGGCATCTAAACGATCTGCGTCTTGAACGACCTGTAGTTCTTTTGAGTTAAAACGGCGGCCCGGCCTTTTCGAGAGAGAATTCTTGAACGAAATATTCTCTATTATTTTGACCACATGCTTCGTGGTCTTTTCTTTGACTTTTAGGGCCTTCAAAAAATCTTCCGCCAGTTTCGGGCCGATGGTCTCATCGCCGTCGTTGAATTTGGCATCGGCAATATCATGCAATAAGGCGCCAAGGCTAACCACGAGGATGTCTACTTTTTCTTCTTTTGCAATAAGCAAGGTGTTATTAAAGACCCTTTGTATATGAAACCAATCATGACCGCCCTCAGCACCTTGTAAGGTTTGTTTTACGAAAGCGATCGTTTGCTCTATAATTTCGGAGTCCGTCATTTTGGTGATTGAAAAGAAGTTAGTCCTGATACTACCGCTTTTTCGGTTTCCATGATAACGGTATCGAAATTTTCTTTGATTTCAATGGGCTTATGAACCTCGAAAGTAATGTGGTTTCCTATTCCGTTCGGAAATTTACCATATCGAAGCATTTTCCATGAATTATCAATACTGATTGGCACCACCAGTGCCGATGGCGCGTTTTTCATCAACAGTTTTAATCCCGTAGCCTTAAAAGCCTTCGGATGGCCGGTACGACTGCGCGTGCCCTCGGGAAAGATAACCGCGCTTCTGTTGTGTTTCTCAATATACCTCCCCAATTTAGCGATTTCTGACAAAGCTTGTTTACTATCATTTCTGTCGATTAAAGCTGAACCCCCGTGCCTTAGGTTATAAGATACACTTGGGATGCCCTTGCCCAACTCTTTTTTACTCACGAATTTAGGATGGTGCTTGCGCATGAACCAAATAATGGGTGGAATATCGTGCATACTCTGATGGTTCGGAACGATAATCAATGGCCGGTCTGTAGGGATGTTGTGCGGGTTGTTAAAAGCGTAAGTGGTGCCCAGTAGATGTGTACAGCGTATAAGGCAAAGGTTCTGAACGGCTACACTAGCGCGATGTGGCCCATAACCGAACCAGCTAAAGCAAATCCACTGTACGGGGTGAAAAACTATAAGACACAATCCGAAAAAAATCAGATAAAGCACCGTTAACGGATTTGCCAATAGTTTCTGCATGATGCAAAAATAAGGTTCTACAGGAATTTTTCAGAAAGAAAACAACGATTGTTTTTACGAAGGAAAGATAGGATAAAAAAGAAGTAAAGCCCACTAATAAAAAGAAACCGCCTGATATCAGGCGGTTTAACAACTACTTTTTATTCCCTCTCTTATGGGAGAGGTTTAGTGATGGGCCATTAGCAAAATTCGTCGAAGGCACCAATCAAATTCTCGGCAATCAATTCTGCTGGTCGTCCCTCGATATGGTGACGTTCGATCATATGCACCAATTCACCATCTTTGAACAAGGCCATGCTAGGTGACGAAGGTGGAAAAGGGATCATTAAACTTCTGGCGGCGTCCACTGCCTCAACATCTACCCCCGCAAAAACGGTTACGGCATTATCGGGCTTCTTGGCATTATGTAGGCTCAACTTTGCAGCTGGTCTGGCATTCGCCGCGGCACAGCCACATACTGAGTTTACGACTACCAAGGTAGTACCTTCCCTATTAATAGCGTTTTCGACCGATGCGGCCGTATATAATTCTTCAAACCCGGCCGATGCCAAGTCTTCTCTCATAGGTTTTACTAATTCTGCAGGATACATATTCTTTATTTTTATTTTCGTTCACAAATATACTCAATTTGTCGCATTTTGTCAGCGGCCTTAACGTTTCGTTGCGAAAATAGGTAGTCAGTATTACGTTAACCCTTCGGCCTAGGTTAGAGTAGTTGTTCGACTTTACTTTTGGTCGTGTTCAAAGTTCGGGAGGGCTTTTAAAAAAACTGCTTTTTCCCGCTAATTTTTATACTGCCGACTGTCACTGCTTACTGTCTACTTTTAATATCTTTGCACAAATTTACAACCGGTATGATCAAATGGTTCGCGGCCATCGCAGGATATTTTTTATTTCGTTTTCCCGGTGCAATTCTCGGGTTTCTATTGGGTAGCTTTATCGATAACCTTAGCAGTCGTGGCAGTGGTGCCCAGACTATTTTTAGAGATATGACGCGCCAAAGTGTCTCCCCTGCCGATTTCGAGCTGAACCTTCTTTCATTATGTTCGATAGTAATCAAGGCCGATGGTACGGTAAGTCAGCGCGAACTTGATTATGTGCGCCAATATTTTGTGAGTACCTATGGCAAGGAAAAAGCCAATGCCATCTTCAGAACTTTTAACGAAATCAACAAAAAGCACGAGATATCGGCGCAACGCATATGTGCTTTTTTGAACCAACGTACGCGCTATGAAGTGCGTTTGCAACTGTTGCATTTTTTATTCGGAATTGCCCAGGCCGATGGATCGGTGAGTAACCCCGAAATTCAAAAGATACGTGAGATAGCCGGCTATTTGCGAGTTGCCCTTCGCGATTTTGAAAGTATCAAGGCCATGTTCATAAAATCGGCCAACAATGCGTATAAAATTCTTGAAATTGAAAAATCGTCCACTGATAATGAGGTTAAAAAAGCCTACCGTACTATGGCAAAAAAATACCATCCGGATCGGGTGAATACCGAAAACGAAGCCATTAAAAAAGGTGCGGAAGAAAAATTCAAACAAGTGCAGAAGGCGTATGAAGAGATTCAATCGGAGCGGGAATCAAATTGAGTTGTCGGTTTGCAGTACCAGTAGGCAGTATTTTTTGAAGAATAAAAAGAACAAATCCCTAAACAAACAATCTTTTTTGAGCTTGACGCTAGAATTTAATTTTTACAACCAAGTGCTTACCGTAAATGCCCACTGAAAACTTAAGGAATGCAAAACCTATGGTTCTATATAAAACTTGGTCTCGACCATGTACTCGATTTTAGTGCCTACGACCATATGCTTTTTCTGGCGGCTTTAGCGCTTCCTTTTACATTCAAAAATTGGAGAAAAGTTGTTGTTTTGGCAACGGTGTTTACTATCGCCCATTGTCTTTCACTTGCTTTAAGCACTTACGATGTTCTTGTTATGAATGTTGAACTTGTCGAATTGTTGATTCCTGTTACAATCATAGTAACGGCCATTTTCAATCTCTTTTATATAAATGCCCGCGCCCAAGATAAGAGCCTATTGCTACACATATTGGCAACAACCTTTTTCGGGCTGATACATGGCTTTGGTTTCAGTAATTATTTTAGGATGCTAGTGGCCGAGGAAGATGATAAACTTTTTCCTTTGTTGGGTTTTGCCACGGGTATTGAAATTTCACAGCTGCTGATTGTACTTTCGGTTCTGACGTTGACCCATATCTCCCTATTTATATTGAAAATTAAACAAATGCGTTTCGTCGTAATTAGTTCAATTTTGATTATCCTTTTTACACTACCAATGTTGATTCGAACGTTCCCCTTATAACGACGTACCGATTTTCACTTAAAATTAACCCCTAATAATTGTCAGGCCCTGTGAAAGCAGGTATCTTAGTGACTTTCTTTACGTAATGAAAGACGGTAAGCAAGCAAAATACGATAAAGCCTATCTGCGCATGGCACTGGAATGGGGGAAACTTTCCTATTGTGAACGCAAACAGGTAGGCGCTATAATCGTTAAGGATAGGATGATTATTTCCGATGGGTATAACGGAACACCGACCGGTTTTGAAAATGTTTGCGAAGATGAAGAAGGTTATACCAAGTGGTATGTTTTGCACGCAGAGGCCAACGCCATTAGTAAAGTCGCATCATCGACACAATCCTGTGAGGGTGCTACCCTTTATATTACATTGTCCCCATGTCGTGAATGTAGTAAGCTGATACACCAATCTGGCATTAAACGTGTTGTATATCAAAAGGCGTACAAAGATGATTCGGGACTCCAATTTTTAGAACGCGCCGGCATTGCTTTGGCGCACATGCCCCAAATCGAGACCTTTGCCTAATAGTGATTTATTTTTATGAAACGAAAACACAGTTACATTTGGCCAACCATCATTGCAGCGGCACTTGCAGTGGGTATTTTTGTTGGCGGCAAACTGCATTTTAACGATACCCCAGAAAAACTTTTTACCACAAATTCAAAAAAGGACAAACTTAATCGACTCATCGACTACATCGATTATGAATACGTTGATGAAATCGATACTGATAGTATTGTCGATGTTACGGTAAACCAGATTTTGGAAAAATTAGACCCACATTCTGTTTACATACCAAAAAATGAGATGGATCGGGTTTCGGAGAATATGAAAGGGGATTTTGTAGGAATCGGTATAAATTTTTATCCATATAAGGATACTATTGCAGTTATTCGTACCATACCACAAGGCCCCAGCTATTTAAAAGGCATTAAGGCCGGAGACCGTATTTTGATGGCCGACAAAGATACCCTGTATGGAAAAGACCTTGCAAGTGATGCTATAGTTCGCAAATTGAAGGGTAAAAAAGGAAGCTCTGTAGAACTCAAGGTTTACCGAAAAGATGAGGATAAGACTTTTACGGTGAACGTAAAACGCGGCGTAGTGCCCATTAAGAGTGTAGAGTCATATTATATGCTAACCGACGATATGGGTTATATCAAGGTAAATCGCTTTGCGGAATCAACTTTTAGAGAATTCAAAATGGCATTATCGGAACTACGCAAACAAGGCGCTCAGAAATTAACCTTAGACCTGCGGAATAATCCTGGGGGTTATTTGGGCGTAGCAGAGCAAATGGCCGATGAATTTTTGGAGGATGGTAAATTAATCCTCTTCACCAAAAACAAAAAAGGAAAAATAGACAAGACATTTGCCACCGAAAAGGGAAGTTTTGAAGATAAGCCTATCTACGTACTGATTAACGAACGTTCTGCATCGGCCAGCGAAATTATTGCCGGAGCCTTACAAGACAACGATATAGGCACCATCGTGGGCCGCCGTTCTTTCGGTAAGGGATTAGTACAGCGCGAGATGGAATTGGGAGATGGTTCTGCGGTTCGCCTGACCGTTTCAAGATATTATACCCCGACCGGGCGAAGTATTCAGAAAACCTACAAAAACGGAAACAAAGATTATTACAAAAAATTTACAGAACGTTACCACAGCGGTGAACTGGTTTCGGTAGATAGTATTAAAGTCGCCGACTCGTTAAAATTCACGACCCCAAAAGGCAAAGTTGTTTACGGCGGAGGTGGCATCATTCCCGATGTATTTGTGCCCATTGGAACTAACGAAGAAGAGGCTGTTCAGAGTATGGATAGTTACGGTTGGCTTTCCTATTTTATTTTTGAACATTTAGATGGTGATAGAAAGCTGTACAATGGGTACGCTGAACAGGAATTCATCGAAGATTTTCGTGTTGACGACATTCTTTTCGAAGAATTTGTAGACTATTCGATATCACGAAACCTGAAAATGAATTTCTATGATTATGAGGCTAGTATAAAGCTGTACCTAAAGGCTGCACTAGCGGAACAATTATTTGGTGCCAATGTACATGCCAAGATCAAAAGCCGTGAAGATACTATGTTGCAAGAAGTTCTTGAACTTGATAACCCTTTGGTCAAACAAGGGGACGCTGAGGCTATCGAAAGCAAGAATTAATCTTCCTTTATTTTTCGTTGTATTTTTTTGCTTGCCCGAAAGATCAATAGCAACATTATGGCACAAAGCGAGGCCACGATTCCGATAAGTGCAATAGTACTCTTACCTTCAAACGGAGTTTCAAAATCAATAATTGTAACGTTGTAAGCTACTAGTGCCAGGGCCATTACGACTAAGACTATATTGAGTGTTTTGTTCATTACTTTTTAATTAATCGTTAAAAGTTAATGCATATTTTGCACATGAAATTTAGTTCCCCATTTGGAGTTGTACGGCTAGAACAATTGATTGATATTCGTAGCGAAAAGTTTTACCGCTATGGCGAGCAAAATGACGCCAAAAACTTTTCTGATTACGCTTAGGCCATTTTTCCCTAACACCTTTTCGATACGTTTAGACGACTTTAAAACAAGATAGACAAAAATAGTGTTCACAACAATCGCAACGATAATGTTCTCTACATAATATTCGGCCCGTAGGGACAGCAAGGCCGTCAATGTTCCCGCACCGGCAATTAGAGGAAAAGCAATAGGAACAATTGAGGCACTCTCCGGTTCATCTTCTTTGTAAAGGCTTATGCCCAGAATCATTTCGATCGCCAAAAAGAAAATAACGAATGCGCCGGCCACGGCAAACGAATACACATCGATGCCGATCAATTTTAGAATTTCTTCGCCTACGAATAAAAAGGCTACCATGATTACGGCTGCGACGACCGAGGCTTTCTCAGATTGGATATGCCCCACTTTTTTGCGCAAACCGATAATAACGGGTACGCTTCCCAAAATATCAATGACCGCAAAAAGTATCATAGAAGCAGTAGCGATCTCCCGAAAATTGAAATGGAACTCCATAGGTTAAAATTTTCGGCAAAATTACGCCTATTAAAAGTGATCTTTGATATGTATATCCAATTAAATTCCTGTTAAAAATTCTCATTAAAAAGTATCTTTGACAATCTAAAATTCTGAGATGTTCCAGATAGGAAAAATGATTATATCGGAAGAAATCATTGAGAACGATTTCGTATGTAACCTCTCGGCATGCAAGGGTGCTTGCTGTATCGATGGGAACGCCGGGGCCCCACTTGAGGAGAAGGAAACTGAAATTCTTGTCGATGTTTATAGCAAGATTAAACCCTTTCTCAGAAAAGAAGGCATTGAAGCCATTGATGCCCAAGGTGCTTTTGTCAAAGGAGAAGATGGTGAATGGGAAACCCCATTGGTAAATGAAAGCGAGTGTGCCTATGTCTTCTTCTCAGAAAAGGGAACGGCAAAATGTGGAATCGAGGAAGCCCACAACCAAGGTGCTATAAAATGGAAAAAACCAGTCTCTTGTCACTTATACCCCGTTCGGGTTAGGGAGTATACTGAGCTTACCGCAGTAAATTATCATAAATGGGAAATATGCGACCCAGCTTGCAGCTTGGGTGAAGAACTGAAAGTGCCCATCTATAAATTTGTGAAAGAAGCCTTAATCCGAAAATTCGGTGCCGACTGGTACAGCGAATTGGAGCAGGTGGCGGCAGAACATTCTAAGAGACTCTTTTGAAATGTGTGATTAGCCCCGAACCTTTGGGGTTCGAGGTCTTTTTTGATGCCATTTAAGGCAAAAAATTCTAGCATAGCCTTAGCTAAGGTCAAACATTTTAACGAAGGAGGGCGCGAAAAGGGGTATATACAAATAATCAACATGATTCAAAACAGTCTCTAAGCGATAGGAATGTGCAATATGACCTTTGTGCCGATAGCTTTTTCATTGGCATCATAGAGGTCGACAATTTCCACATCAAACGAGTTCTGAAAGTCTTTTGAAAAGTTGGCCAAGCGTTCTTTTGTAATTTCGATACCTACCGATTTCCGTTTTAATACCTTGTTCTGTTTGATTATTTCGGCAGCTTTCCTTCCGATTCCATTATCGGTAATGGCGATATGTATAAAATCGTTATCGTCTTTTGAGATATGAAGATCAATCTTTTTTTTGCCAGTTTTTGAAGAGAGGCCATGCCAAAGGCCGTTCTCTAAAAAAGGTTGTAAAATCAACGAGGGAATTCTGATGGTATGAGGATCAATGCTCTCATCGACCCGAATTTTAAAATCTATTTCGTTTGAAAATCGTATGTTTTCGATGTTCATGTAAAGTTCAACGGTCTCCAATTCTTCTGCCAACGGAATCTCCCGCATCGAAGAAGACTCTAAAATTTTACGGACCAATTTCGAAAATTTATTCAGGTAATGCACTGCATTTTTCTTTTCGTTATTGATGATGTAGAGCTTTATCGAATTCAGGGAATTGAACAAAAAGTGCGGGTTCATTTGGCTACGGAGCATGCTTTGCTCCAAGGTCAACAGTTTTTTATCGTTTTTAAGCTGGTACTGACGATACAAAATATAGAAAATACCGGCTAAAAGCGCTAGTGCGACACCACCGATAAGTAGCGTGGTTTTCGTTGATCGAAGCTGCGTTTCGTATTCATCTATCTGCTCGTTATATTTCTCTGAATCGTAACGATAAATGATCTCGTTTACATAACGAATGGTATTTTCGTTCAAAATTTCTTCGTCAAGCTTTTGGGCCTTAATGGTGTAGTTTAGTGCCTCTTTGTGATTTTCTTTTTTTTGATAGAGTTCTGACAATAGATGACTAGCTCTTGATGCCTGCCCAGGTAAATTCGATATTTCGGCGATTTTAAGACCTTTCAAAATATTTGCCTCTGCATTATCAGATTGGTCGGCCGACATTTGCGACCAACCAAGGTTAATGAAAACGGGTGCAATAAGAAACCCATCTCCCAATTTCTGCGCCATTGGTAAAGTAGATTCAAGAAGGTTAGCCGCATCCTCAATCCGGCTTTGCTTTATATAGATCTGTGCTATACTGGTCTTGCATATTACGCGCCCCATATTGTTGTCAATCTCTTCATTGTACATCAAAGAAGTGCGATAGTTCTCAAGTGCCTCCGTCAATGTGCCCTGTTCTTCTAGACATTCCCCTATATTTTGGTAGTTGATGGCCATTCCCAGGGTATTGCCCAATTCGGCTTCAAGATTCAATGATTCTCTAAAATAGGAGATGGCCTCATCATATTGCTTTAGCAATTGATATAGGTTGCCGATACAATTGTTAGATATATTTATACTCTTTTTTAGACTTTCGGAAGGATTATTCACGGTTTCGGCCAACTCAAGTGCCTGCTGATTGTAGTCCATGGCCCTTCGAATCGAAGATGTTCTGCGGTACACTACGCCCAAATGGTTTAGGCTGGCAACCTTGAATTCTAGATTTTTCGTTTTCTCTGCGATACCCAATGCTTGCTCATGCAATTTTATGGCCTTATCGTACAACGATTTGTTACGGTAAGTTCTGCCCAGTTCGTTGAGTGCGTAGGTCTGCCCTGAAGTATATCGACTATTCACAGAAGTATTGGCAAAATAACGCATCAGAAGGGTGTCGGCCCTATTGGGCCTTAATACCGAATGTATTTCGGCAAAGGTCTGAGGTGCCGCCTCTACTAGGCTATCGATTGTTTTCTTAAAATTTGTTGGAACAGACTGCGATGAAGCGAACTGAAGGAAAATGAAAATGAAAAAAGGCGTGAAATATCGCGCCAAATGGAATGAACCCATAAAGGGAGATACTGTGTTATATGTAATTTGGGACTGCATGAAGTGTTATAGCATATCCAAAAAATCCGATTTCTTTTGTCTGGAAACGGGAATCTTGTGGTTAGATTCTAAAATAACGTATCCATCGGTCTTCAAAAATTCCTTGATTTTGTTTAGATTGATAATATAAGAATTGTGTATTCTAAAAAACGAGTCATTGGGTAACAGCTCGTTGACTTCCTTGAGTTTTTTGGTCAGTACAATTTTATGCCCATCGGCCAAAAATATAGTGCTGTAATTTCCGTCCGATTCGGCATATAGAATTTCTTCGCTATCTAAAAACACCAGTTTTCCATCTGTGTTGAAAGTAATCTTTTTGTGCTTGGCATTCGAATTGAAATTCAGAAGTATTTTCTCCAATCGCTCTGCCGTGTAGTTTTTTGCATTGTACTTTCTGATTTTGACTATGGTATCTTTAAGATCATCAGTATCAACAGGTTTAAGAAGGTAATCGATGGCCTCGTTCTTCAGCGCCTTAATGGCATACTGGTTATATGCCGTAGTAATAACTACCGGAAAATTCTTGTTCGTCAATTTCTGAATGAATTGAAAGCCGTCCATAGTCGGCATCTCAATATCCAAAAAAAGACAGTCTGGGGTATTCTTCTCCAAATAGGTCAAGGCCTCGAATGGATCGGTAAATGAAGCGTCGACCTTTATCTCATCACTGAAGTTGGTCAATTCCCAAGAAAGACTTTGCAATGCTTTTATCTCATCGTCTACGATTACAGCTTCTAACATGTGTGTATAATTTTATAAGGTAAAGTAATCAAATTTAGCGGTATTAGGTTGACATGTAAAAAAAAGATGTACCGATGGAGGCATTTAAAGTATAGTTGGTATGAAAAGCCCAAAAAATGGAATTGAACACCATTATTTTCATGGTTCCAACTATATTTCTTAATAGCAAAAGTCTTTTGGGCAGGTGTATCACACCACAAGACCTAGCATTGACCATTTATACAGAAAATGGCACCATTCATACATAAGAGCAATGACAATAGGCAGAGGCAGGCTACTTTAGACTTGATATTAATCGGTATTGTTTGGTATACTCAGGATTTTTGTAACTGACCTCCAAACGATATTACTAATAACAGTAGTAATGAAAAAGTGTTTGATTATGTTCACTTTGTTGTTGATAACATTGGTAATAGCTGTACTGACGGAAAGAAAGCAAAAGCCTGTGATTATTGATGATATTGCTATAGGCGAAGAACTTAGTGAAGATATTGCCTTCGAGCAAACCAGACAAGACCGAAACGGAAAAACCAAAGACTAATGCCAAATGTATGCCATCATGTTACACTTTATTATAAAGACAGGAAAAATAGGCTTCTGGGTTTTATTGCCATTATTTCTCATTTCAAATACAGGTGTGGCATATGAGCTACCTGCAGACCCTATTGAAAATGGCGATTATCGATTGGTGGCTACCGGTGCTTTCGATAAGGTACTGATCGGGCATATTGTTTTTGATAAGGAAGTCGATTCTATAAGCGGAGGGAAGCAGCTTGTTAGAATCGAATTACAACTTGACCATATCGAAGCAACTACGGCCCATAGCATGGGTTTTTTACTTACAAAAAATGCTGATGGTTCAGACGATTTGAAAGGCAATTATGAAGTTAGCGCCAAGGCGGGCGGCTTTTCGGCCAATGTCGAAGGTGTTTTTGGTTTTGCGGATATAAACGCCTTGGGCGAGCAGCCATTTTTTGCAGATTATGGATCAGTGCAGATCTCCTCGTTAAACGACAAGCTGTTACATGGTGATTTGAATATAACCCTACGGAGTTTTGAAGGAAAGACTATCGATATAACAGGAAGTTTTATCGCTACTAAAAGTAAGTGAATATTAACATTTTATGATAAATGAAAAAAAATAATCAGATAACGCACCGTAACTTTCTACGTTTGATGTAGTTAGAGCTTATAATTATGGTGCTGAATAGTGGCCGTTGTGAAGAAATTGCTTATTTTTACAGGCCCCATTTAGTTACATTTTGATAGTCAGTCGACTTGAAGACTGAAAAAATTTGAAAATTATACCAAAACGAATACAAAAAATTATCTGTGGGGAACAAACTTACAATTTTATGAAACTGCCAATCCAAAAGGTACGGCTCTAGGCAACATGTAATGAAATATAGCATGTTAACAATCCGCCTGATGGCACTACTATGAGGCACCTAACCAACTCGTTGGCATAAGGTGATTTGCTCGATTATAGGTTTCGGGGGAACTACCTGAATCAGCGCTCATTGTAGCCTTAATCAATTTTGATGCATCAGAAGGGTCGTACGGTTTGGCGGTATCATAAACAAATTAAAATGTTCGATTATGCCGGGAAGATAGATTTCCGGTTTTTTTTTGGTTTTTTTGTTTCGAATAGAACTATGTTTGAAGATTCATGGGCCCCAGTTTTAACCTTTAACCGTTTCCGATATGGAAATCCATAATTTCAGGGCATACTGCATAAGGCTTCTGATTTTATTGGTTTGGCTAGCTCCAATATGTGTTCTTTTCTCTCAATCACAGATTACTTTCAGACAATTATCGGTGAAGGAAGGTCTCTCACAGAACAGCGTCATATCTATAACCCAAGACAGCATAGGCTACCTTTGGATCGCTACTCAAGATGGGCTAAACCGTTATGACGGCAGACAGTTTACGGTATTTCCGTACACCTTTGTAGACATCACAAAACCAGATTACAGCAATTTAGGTAAGGTATATAATGATAGGCAAGGCAACCTATGGATCATCCCCATGAATAAGGTGCCTCATAAGTTCAATTTTGAAAGCCAGGTTTTTGAGCCTGTACCGCAAATCGCGGATGCCAGCGTAATCTATCAAGACAAAGCTTTAAATGTATGGATCGGCACATATTCAGAGGGGCTTTATGTGCTGCGCCCCGAGAAGAACATCCCTGAACAAGTAGTTTCTGCCAACGAAGTGAACGGTACTATCTACAATTTGATTGCGAATAACAATAACAATTTGGTTCTGGCAACAGATGGAAAAATTCTTGAATTCGACCCAAAATCCAAAAAAGTAAGTCAGGTAGCGTCAAATACCAAAAATACTGGATCGGCTCTTGAAAATTTTAGTGATATTGTTTTAGATAAAAGAGGCAGGCAATGGATCGGCACCTTTGGCAACGGACTTTACTATAGGGAAAAAGAAAGCACTATTTTCCGTCGTATCTCTGAATTACCCTTTTCGGATCCGCTTCCTGTAGACCTAAATATTACGGATTTATATACCGATTCGAAAAATAGGCTTTGGATCGCAACCTATGGTAGAGGTCTTTACCTTGTTGACCTCAACAATAATAAAATTATTCATTTCGGCGCCGAAAAGCATAATCCGAAGGCATTACACTATAATGATATTCTTTGTATATATGAAGATTATTCAGGTACGCTATGGTTCGGTACCGATGGTGCTGGCGTTAGTTATTATGATGAATATCTAGAAAAATTCAATTCCCTGACCAATTACGAAACTCCCGAAAACATTAATATCGATGTGGTACGTGCGATTACAGTCGACAAAAATAACTCGGTCTGGATCGGTACTTCAGGTAAAGGCCTCACCCGATATGAGCCAGCCAACAACAGTTGGTTGACCCTTAAGGCCGAAGAAAAAACTCAAAATACTGTTTCTTCAAACCGTATCATGAGCCTTTGGGTCGACGGAGATAACGATCTGTGGATTGGAACACAGGGGGGTGGCTTGAATATCAAGAAGGCCGATGGCCAATTCGCGCATTTTTCACCGGATAAAGAAAAGCGGTTATCGGCCAATACAATTTGGTCGATTTATCGAGATGATATTGGCCGTGTCTGGCTATGCACACGTGAAGAGGGCCTTATCGAGTTCGATAAAATGAAAGGTGAAATCAGAAAGTACCAGCACGACCCTCAGAATGAAAATAGCCTTCCCAGTAATAATATCAGGACAATAATTTCGGATGATAAGGGTAATTTGTGGATCGGCACCGAATCAGATGGCATTTCCTTTTTCAACACCAAGAATCATACGTTTACGACCTATCGGCAAAATGAAGGCGAAAACTCCATTTCAAATAATAACATTAAATCCCTTTTTCTCGATCCAAACGGTCTGCTGTGGATCGGCACTAATGGAGGAGGTCTGAATGTCTTCGATACCAAGAACGAAAAATTTCAGTCATATACGACTGAACAGGGCTTGGCCAATAATGTAATCTACGCCATATTGCCCGATGAAGATAAAAATCTTTGGCTAAGTTCGAACAAGGGCGTAACCAAGTTTACGCCAAGCGACACATTTGAATCTGCCCCCGAAATCAACAACTATACGAACTATGCAGGTCTGGCTACGGAGTTCAATACAGGGGCTTCGTATAAAGATCTGGAAGGGAATCTCTATTTTGGCGGCTTGGATGGCTTTTATTGGTTCAAACCAGATGCCATAAAAGAAAATATCTTTCTGCCCAAAACCGCGATTACAGGTTTTACCGTTTTTGACAAACCACTTCCCTTTAAAAATGGTCTGGAGTTACAACATGACCAAAACACCGTTTCTTTTATCTTTTCTAGTCTTCAGTTTTCGCTTCCCGAAAAGAACCAATTTCAATATAGACTACTCAATTACGATGATGACTGGGTTCAATCGGGTAACAACAATTTTTCAAGGTATACCCAACTCCCGCCCGGCAATTATCACTTTCAAGTAAAATCGAGTAATTACGACGGGGCATGGAACGAAACTCCGATTACCCAAACCTTTTCAATTGCACCTCCATGGTATTTAACAACTTTCGCCAAAATGCTCTACGTGCTGCTATTTTTAGGTGCAATAAGTGGTGTATATAGCTATCTGAAATGGCGTTTGAGAATGCGTCTCGACCTACGGTTAAGAGAAGAAGAGGCCCAACGGTTAAAAAAACTCAATGACCTAAAATCGAAATTGTATACCGACATATCACACGAATTCAGAACACCACTTACCTTAATTTCTGGCCCTGTTGACGCCAAATTAAGCCAGGGTGGGCTATCGGATACCGATTTCTCAAATTTTTCCATGATCAAACGTAATACCAACCGTTTGGTCGTTCTGGTCGATCAACTTTTGCATTTGGCAAAACTAGAAAAGGGAAAATTGAAACTCAAAATTGCAGAAGGTAATCTTGGACTATTTCTAGGGATGTTGGCAACTTCTTTTGAATACCGCGCAACGCTGAAAAAAATAGAGTATGCGGTCAACATTAAAGGTTTGGAAAGGGCTTTTTACGATGAAGATGCAGTGGAGAAAATCGTTACAAACTTGTTATCCAATGCTTTTAAATACGGCCGCGAAGGTGGTTTTTGTCGATTTGAGGCACTCGGCATAGAAGACCACTTGCGGATTAGCGTTAAAAATACAGTGGTTGAACAATCAGATATCGATGTAGAAAAACTGTTCAACAGATTTTATCAAAAAGATGAATTTGCAGAAGGTGCGGGTGTGGGACTCTCGTTGGTAAAGGAGCTTGTTCAGCTTTATAAGGGTGACATAGTGGTGAAGATGGAAGAGAGCGACATCATTAATTTTCAAGTAGACCTACCTATTGCCGATCCAAACGTGGAAAAATTGAAAGATGCCGCAGCATCCGATAGTACAGAAACCCTTATAAAGATTGCTGTTATCGATTCAAAAATTGTGACTTCCGAGCCTTCCCTAGGAAACGGTGATCTTGATAAACTACCTATACTTTTGATTGTCGAAGACCAAAAAGAAGTTCGTGAATTCTTAAAATCCGTATGGAAAAAAACATACCGGATTTATGAGGCAAACGATGGAAAAGAGGGCATTAAAAAAGCCTTGGAGCTTGTGCCGGATATCATTATTACCGATGTTCGCATGCCTATTGTTGATGGTATAGAACTATGCAATAAGTTGAAAGCCGACGAGCGTACCAGTCATATACCCATTATTTTGTTAACGGCAGGTGTAGACGAAGAACAAGAATTACAGGGGCTGCAATCGGGAGCTGACGATTTTGTCACAAAGCCCTTTAAACTTAGAATTTTACAGACCCGTATCGAAAACCTAATCGAGACAAGAAAGACATTGCGCGATCGTTATAGCCAAGAATTGATATTACAGGCCAAGGATATCGCCGTTTCGCCTACAGATGCAGTTTTCCTGAACCATTTGCAGCAGGTTTTAGACAATCATTTGGCGAACCCTGACTTCAACACTGAATTGTTTTGTGGCGAAATTGGCATGAGCCGTATGCAACTACACCGAAAGTTACTTGCCTTTACCGGCCTATCAACTACCGCGTTCATACGCTCGCAGCGTTTGAAGCAAGCTTTGCACATTTTAAAGACTTCCGATGCGTCGATCAGCGAAGTGGCCTATACCGTTGGATTTAATACGCCTTCTTACTTTATTAAATGTTTCAAGGAAACGTACAAAAAGACACCTTCTGAATTTCTTCAGACCATCGAATAGCAATTCGTGGTTACGCGCTAAAAGTTCAAGTGAAAAATCACACATCCCTGAAATTTTAGGGCATAAGTGTATTTGTTTACGGGGATAGATGCGTATTTATTTTAATCGCCGAGCACCCAACCTCCTACCTCAGACTTTCTTCCAACCTTCGTCATTATGTTACATATGTTTCATGCCTTGTTACATATGTGCTATTGGCAGACTAGATGTTTACTTAGTTTTGGAAAAGGTATTAACAGTATATAAAGAAAGGACAAGTGAAAATCGGAATGCCCATAACTCTTACTTTATTCTTGATGATTGGTATATGTCAAGCACAAACGTTGAGCACCAAAGAGACTAAGGTTGTGCTTATCGTAGATTCCAAATCCAATAATGTGACCGACATGGCATTGTTCACTACGATACAAAAAATGGATAAGGGGCGGTTAAAGAAAAAGTACGCCAATCGTAAATTCTATATAGGTCTGCTTAAAGGCAATTATGAAATAAAAGGTGCCGATATAATTCCTAAAGAAAATACCACGGTAATTATGTTCACTGAAAAACAGATTTTCCCCGAGGCTCATTTTTTCTCCTCAGGCGATTTGTCTCCCGGGGATTCGTTCGACATAGGCAAAACCAAAACAAAGGTGGTTTCGAACAAAAAAGGTGAATTGATATTGAAAACTTAAAGAACAGAATGAACTCTCCTTATTTTTATTTTGAAAAGGAAATAGAAAACACTAAAACTGAACAACATGAAACTACTGAAAAAAATTGACGGTACTACTTGGGTATTCTTTGCTATATTGGTCGTCGCATTATGTATGGTGACAACTGCGTTGCTATCTAAATCATAAAATGAAATAGTAGAACTCACCCAATTATTAGTAAAGCCTACTTCGTTTCAAAACAATTTTATGTAAGTATTTTCTTCAAAATACATCGTATTGGATTACAATAAGTTTTAGGTTGCTATTGGTAAGGTATAACTCATATGCCGTATTTTATACAGACTTTGATACTCCTTATACAGTATTGAATGAAACACCTCTGTATTCTTTGCAATTTCAACACCAAATAAAAACCTCGAGTTTGCCTTTAATGCAAACGGCACGAGTGCAACAACAATAACTGATGCAGAAGAAAAACTCCATACTTGCGCTTGGTTTTTCGATGGAAATAATAAAATCTGTTTTGAAGGGGTTTGTGACACAGATAATTTACAGTTGTCAAGCTGAGAAAAAACAGTTTTAGCTTCCATTTGACCACAGGGGCGCCGAATAATACTGAAGGGGAAAGATTGTTTATTTGGAGAGATATGCCTTCAATTAGCGTTATGCAAAAAGAAATCGCATCCGTCCGTTAAAAAATTAGTAAGAATCAAAAATAGGGTATTCCGTATTTAAACATTTATAATATGAATCGTTCTGTAAAAAAAATTATAGGGGCATGTGATACTTTGGAAAAAGGAATTCGCTCATTGGCCGAAAAACATGAGTTGGCCTCCGATAAAAAAATGGGTATCAGACAACTATTCTCAGAATATGTCGTCCTAGAAATCAAGCTTTTAAAATTGGCATGTATTGAAACCGAGGATGCCTTCGGCCATGATGAGTTGGCATTGGACATTTTCTTGGATGGGGAATTCGAAAAAAACCTCAAATTCAGGCTCAAGGAAGGGGAATCAGCGACCATTGGCCGTAAGGGACTTCTTAAGGCAAAGCATAAAATCGCACTCCATTTATACGACAGGGACGATTTGGATGCAGACGATTTATTAGGAAATATCATTTTCATAAATTCCAAGAAGGAATCTGTATGGTCTACGGAACGGATACGGTTTGATAAAGACGATGCAAAATATGATTTGCACTATGAGGTAAGGTCGGTTTATGGTTGTATACCTACGGCACAAGATTTGGTAGATGCATTCAAAAAAAGGAAATCAACACCGGTCTGGTCAAAGATTAAGCGTCAAGATTTGGTCGACCAACTAACAAAGAGAATCAATGACCCGTTCCTGATTGATCAAGGCCCCAGCAGTTTATGCGGCCCAGCAGCAGTATTGTTCGAACTGGCAAGACATATGCCCAAAAGGTACGTAGCTATGGTTATTGCCCTATATGAAAAGGGAAGTTGGAGGAGTGCAGGCGGTGTCCTAAAGGTTCCGAAAAAGTTATTGGATAAAAAGATACCAGTCAAGACCTACGACAACGGAAACAAGAAATCAACACCTCCAGCAGATTGGATTGCCTTGACCTCCATGAGGGATAGTGCCAACATCGTATTCGAACTGGACGAACCGGATGATTCCCAGAGTAGCATACAGGCTGGGGCATTGCCCGGTGAGGTAGCCGCTTGGTGTCCACAGTTGTTGGGCTGGCGAAACCCTGATATTTACAGGACAACCCAGTTTGCGAGCGCTGGAACAAAACTGGGAATCGCTGGTTTAGGATTGTTCAATATTACTGAGTTTGTCTTCAAAGTAGTTACAGGGGATGCCATTGACGGTCTCAAGGAGGCAAAAAAGGTCATGGATAAAGATGGTGCTGTAATGCTTCAAATAAATAGCAACCTAACAAATTTTGCAGTTGATGATAAAAAAGGAGTTTCAGATAACCCATCAGATTTTCAGACATCGGACAGTTGGGGTAATTTTTCCAATCACTTTTTATCGCTCTATGAATATGACAATACCATGAGATTAGGAAATAACGGAAAAGTAAAGATGAGTTTATACTCCTGGGGGAAAACAATGAAAATAGAGATATCGCAGGAATTGTACGAACAGGAAATGTTCTCCTATGTTTTCACAAAACCGGGAGCTCCAATATAGGATTAAAGACATGGAAGAAAAAAACAAAATACGCACAATAGCGGTAACGGGTACCAATGGCAAGACTTCGACCGTAGAATTGGCAAGACAGCTGATGGTGGCTGCAGGTCATCGACCTGCGAGCTTGGGTACTCTAGGCTTGAAAACCGATTTTTCAAAAAATTCCGAACCCTTACTGATCGGGAAGGATGCCATTCCTGAACTGGTCACAGAATTACGGTGTTACCAAAACATTGATATTTTTCTTTATGAAGCCTTTAGTGCATCGATCGCTGCAAGACTATATGATGAGCTGCCGCTCGATGTGGCCGTTCTGACCAACATAGGCGAAGACCATTTGGAGTGTCACGGCACCCAAGAGGAATATGAAAAGGCAAAACTGCGCTTGTTCAGTGAAATTCTCAAGTCTGAGGGTACTGCTTTATATAACGCCGATGATATTTCGGCCGTCAATATAGAGGCTATTTGCCGACGTAGAAATATGGATACTTTCACTTTTGGCATCAATTGCAAAGCTGATTTAAAGTTAACCCATAAATATATGCGAGGCCTAGAAACCCATGTAGGCATTCTTTTCAAAAATCAACAATATAAGTGCAAAGTCCCCTTTGATGAATCCATTTTTTTGAGCAATTGGCTAGCTGCCTTGGCCATAGGGTTACAATGCAATATCGAACTAGAGTCACTATTACGGTTTTCCCAAAATTTGCTACTACCTCCGGGAAGATTGGAACTGGTCGGTAGAACAACGCACAAGGCCACTATCTATGTAGATTACGCGAACAATGCGGATGCTCTAAAAGCCGTACTCGATATAGTACAAAGAAACACTACCGGAAAAGTACGATTGGTGTTTGGTTGCGGGGGCGGTAAGCACAAGTCAAAAAGAACCAAAATGGGACGTATCGCCCATGAAAATGCGGATGTCGTTTATGTAACGGATGATAATGCAAGGGAAGAAGATCCCAAAAGATTACGAATGGAGATTATAGAACATTGCCCCCAAGCCATCGAAATCGGCAATCGCAAAAAGGCCATCGAAAACGCCATTCGAGACCTGTGCCCCAAAGATACGTTGCTGATTGCGGGAAAAGGACATGAGAACCATCAAGAAATAAACGGGGTCAAAACTAATTTTTCCGATAAAAAAACAGTATTAGAATATTTGAATACCGTATCAAAAAACAAAAATTATGAATTACAGTTATCGTAAACATCTTGATATGATTGGTGAAGGCTCCAGTAACGCGGTTTCCTATCGGGATTTTGAATGTGTGAATGAGAGTTTAAAACAAACAATGCTAGGAATGGTTTCAACGAAACCCGAAAAATGGTCGAAGTCATCCGAATATAAAAACCCAAATTTTTTGGAATCGTGCCAGGGCGTGGCCCATGATGATAGGCATTGGTTTTTTACGGCGAATGGCGATGACGGTCGCCAGGGAATATTCAAGTATGATCAAAACATGAAAAGAATCAAGGAACTAAAGTTTACGGGAAATAGAAAACTACTTGCTGTTCCCCTTATGCCTGCCAAGAAGGGTCTGCCATATCTAGATCATGTAGGCGATCCGGAATGTTTCGAGGGTAAAATATATGTACCTATACAAAATCCCCATGGCTTTTTAAAAATGGATACTTCTTTGGCTATTTCATCGGTCCGGTGGCATCCCACGCCCAGGATAAAAGATTCCCATCCTTGGTGTGCCGTCAACCCGTGGAACGGTAAAATATACACAAGTGATTTTACGGGCGAAGACCTAAAAAAGAAAAATTACAAAGTAGTGCTCTTTGCCTATGATAGGGAAACTTTCACAAGGGAAAGCGATTATGACATACAACTGAAGGTACCTTCGTTTCGAGTACAGGGAGGTTGTTTTTCACCGAGCGGACATTTATTCCTAAGCTCGGACGCCAAGTTGAAAGGTGATATTTTAACGAAAATGATTAAACTACGATTACAGGGCAAAAAGCTACCCCGTCATTTGACCCAGATCTTAAAAAACGATTGGCCTATAGAACCATGCATTACTATGTACAGTATCGTCAATGGACATTATTTTGGAAAAACAGGCATACAAAGGGAAAGTGGGATTACATTCTTTCAGGAAGTAGAAGGCATCACGTATTGGGATAAAAAAGAAAAAGGAAAGAATACAAGCTTACATGCAGTATTGCTTGAAAATGAACTGGGTACGGACGAAGTATTCTTCAAGCATCTTTCTGTATCGAAATAGAAATTAATCATTAAGTAACATTTAAAAATCAATATTATGAATTCTGACATTATTTTAAAGGACAACGAATCGGCATTAGTTTACCATGTAGAATTAGTGGGTAGCCACTTATCTATGAGGCACCCGAAAAACAAGGAAAATGATTTTTCACTATCTACAGGCCCTATAAAAAGAATGAGTCTCGGAGATTCCAAAACTCATGCTGCTTTCTTGAAAATCGAAGATAAGCACGGTAAAACGAACATTTCGGGAAGAAGTATAAGCACGAAGAGAATAAGCAGCGAAAGCATTCATGCGGATACGATTCAGGTGAGTAAACTGGATATTACTACCAAAGTCAATGAAGGTATGAAGGCCGGTAAAATGAGTATAAGAGGCAATAACGGTAGACCTATCATTGTTCTCAATGGCGCTTCAGGAGATATTTCCCTGAAAGGGATTACAAGCCTTGTCAATAAGATAAAAACCCTCGAAAGAGAAATCACAGCTCTTAAAAGACGGCTATAAATACTACCGGAATCATAATGAGGAAATCATTTCGAGAAATAGCGAATTTTATGCATCCTGTAAGTCCAGTGAACACATTGCGTACGTTAGGGAATGAACACAGGCGATTGGATAAAAACGAGGAAATCTCATATCGTGATTTATTTGATCGCCACAATGGACCCAGTACGAAAGATGTCAGGTTTCTATGTTATAATACCTGGCTACTCCACGCTCCTTTTGGGAATTCCAAACCGGTCATTCCGTACAGGGCTTATCTTATGGGGCTGGAATTAAAAAAGTCAAGTTATGATATTGTGGCATTGACCGAAGTGTTCGATAAAGATGATGCAACGTTACTTAAGAAAAAGTCTGGGATAAAATGGGCCAAATCAGGCCATGATGGGTCTTTTACCGAGGGTGGAGGAGGACTCTACACATTAGGTAATCTTACCATTACAGATTCGGGAAAACATGAGTTTGACGAGGACGGCGGTTGGGGAATAATAGATTCCTGGGCGGAAAAAGGGATTTTATGGACAGAGATGGATATGGGTGTTGGCAAAATAGACCTTTACACGACCCATCTTGTTTACGGTTCCAAGACCATCGAAGAAGTAGTTGGGACAGATATAGAAAAAGTAGCGGTCGAAATCTCAACACCAATTGTAGTGGACAGAGAAATAGAAAGGTCTAAGTTAAGGTTGGAGCAGGTTCGGGAATTAAGGGAATTTATTTCAAAAACTCATAAACCGGGGAATGTGGCGATCATTGCGGGTGATTTTAATATTGGGGCGAATCAAAATTTGAATGGGTTCAGACCGTATCAAAAAATGATGAATCTACTATCCGATATTCCATTGAACAACGGGATCAAAATAACCTTTGATGATTTATGGTCATCTAAGGGAGGTACATTGGGCGCAACCAATAATTCCTATGCGAAATGTAAAAAAAGATATAGTGATGGCACCATATTCTGTGATGATTCCGGAAAAGCAGAAAATGGTCGTATCGATTATGTTTTTATAGAGCAGCCTACGAAAGAACACAGTTTTACTTTGGATACTACGGTAGTAAGAAGAAGACCTTTTCCGTTACCTACACTGGTTTTAGATGAAATCAATAATATCTTGGCCGAATGCGGATTCACGATAGAGCTACAAAAAGAAATACGCAAACATTACAAAAAATTCCTTCCAACAAGATTTTTTCCACCTGGAATAGGGCTCGGTTTTACAAAAATCAGTGCATTGGTAACTATTCTCCAAGAAGAGTTCGATTTTGAAAATTTCTTTAACATCTGGTTAAAAAAGAAATGCCGACAACATAAAATGGATAGATTCGGCCACTTGTCCGATCATATTGGTCTGGATTTTACACTTATTGCCAGCAAATAGAATTGTTCTAGATATTTTAAAATAAAAAATTGTTTTTCCTGACTTCAGCACAGAGTCACCCATAGTAGAACAAATTAACGTTTGTTGCACAGCAGTAAAGTCAAAGACGATTATCAGCAATGCGATAGTAAGAAAATCAGGTATTTGAATGCGGAACTTTTTCTAAAAAAGTTTTCTGGACTAAATCCGCATAAATCTTAGCGAAAACAGTTTCCGTTTCGATTTGACCGAAGGGGCACGCAGCAATACAGAAGACGAAAAGAATATTTATTCGAATAGATACCCCTTTAAGTAAGATGTTTCTAGTTTTTCTCGGTTTAAAACCCAGAAAAACTAGAAACATATTAACACTGATACAGAAAATTGGTCATAACAATAGTATTCATCTTTTCAATTGTTTTTTACCTCTAGCAAGAAACAATTGAAAAAAGAAAAACCCGGGATTTTTCGAATCATAAGGTTTGCTACCTGGTAGTTTGGTTTTTGGACATGGTCAAAACAAACGACCTGGTTGTAAAACTATTCATTGTCTATTCCAAAGGGATAATTACCAATCTTACACAGATTCCCACAGACTATACAATTTTGAATTTTTGCCCAAGGGCCTTGTTCTATATTGTACTCAGATAAAGTTGTCGAATGAACTCTACTGACTGTTAAAACGGCCTATATCTCCCCCTAAATAAATTTAAAAAATGGTACACACGTTAACCTTTTAAGGTTTTCGAACATCAATATATAAAAACACAAATCGATGAAACTGTTCATTACTTGCATATTGATTTTTCTAGTGGCCTGCTTAAGTGCACAATCCGTTGAAGATAAGCTGGCGCTGAACAGGGTCGACTTTTCTAGTGACACGCCTTCAACTCCATATATTTTTAAAACGACTTTGCCCAAATGGTCGATTACAGACCAGATAGTTTTCGAGCGCAAAAACGCTGAACAATCTCTGGGCACCAAACCAATAAATATCTATAGCTATGGAAAGTTTCGTGCATCTTTTAACCGAGTAAGTGGTGCTTATCTGCAAGAATCGGACCGACGGAACAAAAAAGATGCTAGAGCACTAAAAGAACGCACTTTACAAAAAATACTACAGCTGGAACCGGTCAGCTATCTAATGAAAAATCAAAGAAATAGAGGCCGAAGTATCGGCCTTATGGCTCAAGATGTAAAAAAAGTTTACCCCTCGTTGGTTCAAAATTTGGATGGAGAAGATGCACTGGCAATCTCCTATACCGAGTTGATACCAATTTTAATAAAGGGCATACAAGAACAACAAGAGACCATACAAAATCTAAAGAACAACCAATACGCAATGCAAAAAGAGTTGGCCATTTTTAGGTTGCAAATAGAACAGTTGACCAAGAGTTTAATGGGTGAAGACATCACCTCTCGAAACCAAGCGGCCGTAGTTGCTCAAAATCAAAATTGATATATAAAAATTCTAAAAACCATCTTATGAAAACTTCATTGATTCTTATCGTAGCCCTTTTATTGAATACCTCATTATTATTGGCGGAACCTATGCTCGTACTAATCAAAGGAATAAATCCCTGGCTATTTATTGGTATAGAATGTTTTCTGATACTCGGATATTTAGGAAATAAGTTTCTTAATGATTTCTCCAAGGCCATGGAGATAAATTTGGGTACTCTCGAAATATTCGTCTACAAAAAAAGAAGATGAGGCCCCCTTCTCCGGACGACGGCGAAAATAAACCCGAAACAGGTCGTAATAAGAAAGTATATGACCACGATTACCATTTCAGAGAACAAAAAAGAAGCGCTGTTTAGTAACATAAAAAAATTGCCAAAGAAGGAAAGCTGTCGAGAGCAAATTTCTTTGAACTTGGTGCGCTAATGGATGAAATCGATAGCGGACCCGACAATGTGAATCTATTTCTTCATGTCAAACGAGAGTTTCACTAGTGTTAAAATGCCAATTTAGCTAATCATGTTACATCTATAGCATTCTTTGTTACATCTCTGGCATTCATATATTAGATGTCGTACTACTTTGGTATAGGTAAAAAGACCTTAAAAACTCCCCCGAAAATTTGAAGCTTTTTCAGAACAAGGTTTCTGACATGTATTCGAAAGAGCAAGTGAAATCCGTTTGCAGAGGGCTAAAACGGAAATTCAAAACCATAAACAAAAACAGATGAAATTATTGTTCCTGTGCACACTTTTTTGCGTCGTAATAGGCATGAATGCCCAGTCTATAACTAAAGACATTATTTCCAATGGCGGGGAAACCTTAGATGGCACTTCGGGAATCATAAACTTTACCGTTGGTGAGCCCATTGTAGGTTTGGTATCAAGTTCCGAATCTATCGATCAGGGATTTTGGGCAGGCAGCGGAATTTTGGTCATACCGCTTACTATAGGCGAAAATCCCATAGAAATCATAGTTTATCCAAATCCGGTGATAGAAGAACTGACCGTATTTACAGGTGACAATAAGGTGATAGGCATTCAGATTTTTGCCGTAAATGCGCAAAGGGTATTGAACCAAAAAGTCGATGCTTCACTTCTCGAACATAAAATCGATATGAGCTATATGACCCAGGGAGTCTACATTCTGCAACTCTTTTTAAAAGGAGAAAACGAACTACAAGAATATAAAATAATCAAGAACTAAGATCATGAAAAAAAGTTACTATCACCTACTTACGATACTTGTTCTCCTGTTTTGTATAAACCTAGATGCGCAGACGGCCCAAAAGAACTTTATCAACTACCAAGGGGTCGCACGTGATTCGGAAAATAACCTTATGGAGGAAGAAGCTATTACCGTCGGTATTGCCTTAAAGTTCGGAAGTACCAACGCCACTGCAGTCTACGAAGAAACTCATTCGGTTTCTACCGATGCCAATGGGGTATTCAGCCTGAAAATCGGTGATGGAAATGCCATAAGCGGAAGTTATGGGAGTCTTCCTTGGGGCGGTGCCGCTTTTATGATGGTAGCGTTGAACGGCACTGAAATAGGTACTACTGAATTGACGGCCGTACCTTATGCGATTGCTTCGGGCGATAAGCAGTGGACGGAAAATGGCTTAGACATTGAAAATAAAAATGAAGGAGAGGTCAATATTAAAAATAACCTTATGGTCAATGGAGGCTTCAACCTAAGTAACGGAAATCAGGTCAATGAGATTTCTGACGATGGTGAATTGGCAGAAAACAGCAACGGTATTCTTCCGACCCAGAGAGCCGTAAAGACCTATGTCGACACTCGCTTTTTTGCAGGTGGTGGGATAGAACAAAATGCAGCCGAAGTACCCTATAACAATACGACTTCGGGTCTCGCTGCGACCGATGCGCAAGCAGCGATAGACGAGCTGGTAGCTGTAGGTGTTGGAACCGATGGAGATACAGATACCACAAACGAATTTCAGAACTTATCGTTATCGGGCACGAATTTGCAGATTTCCGATGGAACCGGTGTAGACTTGGCAGGCATTATAACTTTCGGAGGCACCGACGACCAGAACGCTGCAGAAGTACCCTTTGATAATAGTATATCGGGATTGGTAGCTACAGATGCACAGGCAGCCATAGACGAACTGGCTACAAGCGGATTGGTCGATGCCGATGACCAAGACCTCTCCCTATCGGGAACCACTTTACAGATTACAAATGGTACCGGGGTAGACTTGGCAGGCATTATACCTCCCGGAGGAACCGACGACCAGAACGCTGCAGAAGTACCCTTTGATAACACCGCTTCGGGCCTAGTCGCTACAGATGCACAAGCTGCAATAGACGAAATGGCCACAAGCGGATTGGTCGATACCGATGACCAAGGCTTAGTGCTTACGGGAGATGTGCTATCCATCGAAGATGGTATCGGTTCCGTCGACCTTAGTACCTATCGGGATGATGCTGATGCCGACCCTGTCAATGAGATACAGACCATCAGTTTTGATGCGGTCACCAATGAAATAAGTCTTACCGATGGGGGTACCATAACTATTCCCGAAGGAAGCGGTAGTGGAATTGCCCTGCCGTATTATGACGAGGTCTCGGAGTCTGGTGCCGCCTTTCATGTGCAGAACGACGAATCTGGGAGCCGTTATGGTCTGGCAGGTTCTACTGGGGTTGGAGCAGAAACGCTTCCCCCAAACCGTGCAGGGGTACTTGGAACTGGCAATGAAGCGCACGGAGTATATGGTTATTCTCTAACCAATTTTTATGCCGGAGTACAGGGTGTTTCTAATTCCTCAACTGGCGTAGGGGTACAGGGCTTTGGTTTCGGAGGTGGGGTAGGAGGCCATTTCTATACCACCAGTTCAGGTGTGGCCGCACTTACCACTGGAAGGGGCAATGTAGGTATCGGCACGGGGGAGCCAGAAGAAAAGCTTCATGTAGCGGGAAACATGTTAGTACAGTCGAATCTAGGCTCTTTTCGTATTGGGTTGCCCGATAACGGCAATCAATGGAGGTTGAGCACAATAAATAGTGGATCCCATTTACAGTTTGGTTCCAAGCCAAACGGAAGCGGAACCTTTACAACACGCTTTCGAATGCGACGGGGAGGGGAGTTCCAGATAGGCGATATGAGCAACACTTCGGCGTGGGCACACGTCCGCAAAAATTCTACTGTTTCTAAGCCCCATCTTAAACTAGAGGAAGTAGGCAATGACTATGCACGGCTTGAATTAACTAATTCAACATCAAATTCATTTTGGCATGTGGCCGGTCTAGCTAGAAACAGTGCTGCAAATAGCAGGCTTAATTTTTTCTTTAGCAATAACAATTCTTCAAACAATAGAATGATGCTCACCGGAGATGGTAAGCTAGGCATAAATGGGGTTCCTCAGGCACGCTTGCATATCTACCAACGCGGTCAGGGTGCCAATGACGGATTGCGCTTTTCTGATGGCACGGTCAATCTAGATTGGGATATCTTACATAGTTTTGCACTCCAATTTCGTTACGGTGGAGTTTTAAAAGCTGCGATTAACCCCAATACAGGAGCCTATACTCAAGTCTCCGATAGAAGGCTTAAAACAAATATCGCTGATTTAGCTCCCGTATTAGATCGGGTGAGCCAATTACGGCCAGCTACATATCGATATATAGCTGACGTAGATAAAAAAGCTACAATTGGTTTGATTGCTCAAGAAGTACAACCCTTGTTTCCTGAATTGGTTGCTATTTCAGGAAATGACGAAATGCTCGCCCTAGATTACGGCAGTTTTAGCGTGGTCGCCATAAAGGCGATTCAAGAACAACAAAAAATCATTAACGGCCAGTCTAGAAAAATATCCGCCTTAGAAGAACGGCTACAAAGACTGGAAGCAAGATTCAGTAAATAAGGTCGCTCCCAAATCAATACGTTTTAGCCCAAAAGGTAGTAAATACTTTTTGGGCTTTTCATTTCCCGTTTTTTCGCTTCCGTGTGTTAACCTTCTCTACTGCATAACATAAAGAGGAAATGAAATACACGATGATGAAACTTTTACTCACCTATATTCTGGTTTTCACGGTATCCTTTTTAGGTGCACAGTCCCTTGACAAAGTAGTCTTAGGTAGTGCTGGCGAACCAATCGAAAATACAGAGGTCAAGGTCAACTTTACAATAGGCGAACCTATCGTCGGTCTAGTTACCAATTACGAAACAATAGACCAAGGCTTTTGGGCCAGTAGCGGAATTCTGGTCATCCCTCTCACGGTTAGCGAACAAACTATTGACATAGTAGTCTATCCGAATCCAGTAGTGGAAGAACTGACTATTTACGCCGGTGAAAACAAAGTACTGGGCATGCAGCTCTTTGCCGTAAATGCAAAAAGAGTGCTCGTTCAAAAAGTAGATGCCCCGCAATTGGAACATAAAATCGATATGAGTTATCTGACCCGAGGGGTCTACATTCTTCAGCTTTTCTTAGAAGGAAATAAAGAATTACAAGAATTCAAAATAATCAAGAACTGACATTCAATTGTCCCCTTGAGGGGGCCATAGGGGCGTTCTTGAAGCTATTCGATACTCACATAAAAACTAGAAATCATGAAAAAATATTATATCATCTTATTAGTTGCCATTCTCTTCTCAGTAATCACTATGGCCCAAGAAACCCAAAAGAACTTTATCAACTATCAAGGGGTTGCCCGCAATTCGGAAAATACCCTGATGGAACAAGAGACTCTTGAAATCGGCATCGCCCTGAAATTCGGAAGGGCGAACGCAACTGCCGTATATGCTGAAAACCATACCGTAACTACTGATACCAATGGTGTTTTTAGTTTATTGATTGGTGATGGGAGTCCCGTTATTGGTGATTACAATTCCTTGCCTTGGGGCAGCAAGGCTACCTTCGTCGCCGTATCGATCAATGGTAATGAAATAGGCATCACCGAAATGATGGCGGTACCCTATGCCATAACATCAGGCGATGGCGACAATCAATCGGCCGATGAAGTACCTTATGCAAATGCAACATCGGGCCTTACCGCAATTACGACCCAAGATGCTATTGATGAATTGGCTACGGGAGGTATTTTAGATGCAGATGCGGACCCTAACAATGAGATTCAGACGATCAGTTTCGATGGAACCACTAACGAACTGAGTTTGACAGATGGCGGAACGGTAACCCTACCCAGCGGCGGCACCGATGCCGACGCAGATCCTGAAAATGAACTACAGACCCTTGCTTTTGACCCCGGCACGAATGCACTGACTTTATCAGATGGTAATTCGGTAACTATTCCGAGTGGAGGCACTGATGCGGATCCAGACCCCACAAATGAGATACAGACCATAAGATTTGATGCAGGAACTAATGAATTAAGTCTGTCGGATGGCGGTACGGTAACGATACCAAGTGGCGGAACGGATGCCGATTCCGATCCAACTAATGAAATTGATGTGACCGCAGAAAATGGAATTTTACTAGGAAATGGCACCACGGTTTCAGGTTTAGTAGGTACGGCTGATGGTCAGGTAGCAAAATGGAACAATACAACCAACTCTTGGGAGGCAGGAACGGATGATGGCGGAGGTGGAAGTTCAATTTGGACTCAAACAGGAACTGATATTAGATATAACGAAGGTGATGTATTTATGGGAGATAACTTAACAATTGGCCTGTCACGTTTTGACCTGCCTGCCGCAACTCTCTCTGTTGATGGCAATATACGTTCTGCCGATCTTGAGGGAGGCGGTAACATAGTAGCCGATGCCAATGGCAATCTGGTACTTGGGGCAGGCGGTGGTGGAAGTTCGCTTTGGACTCAAAATGGTAGCGATATCAATTATACTGGCGGAAGAGTAGGAATCGGTACTGGATCCGCATCGTCAAATGCAGTATTAGAGGTTGCTGGTGGGGCAAATAGCGAAGGTATTCTGAATGTGAA
>RCNE010000330.1_pt1 | contig 41872 bp, 41 predicted proteins | sample 2041361 | NCBI WGS metagenome assembly RCNE01 (sample SAMN09708229, study PRJNA481090) | Marine sediment metagenome, whole genome shotgun sequencing project. | reverse complement strand
GTTTTCAGTGACGCCCTCATACCTTCTCTCATTTCAGCGGCCCTGTTAGCGATTTGCAAGGTTGCAGCAATGCCGAGGCCGATTATGAGCCCACTAAATCAAGGGCTACGGCACCGAAAGCATCTTTTATAAAGTGTCGCATGAAGTTGGTCATGGCGGCCCCTTTGTTGATCTAATTCATATCAGGATACGCTGGGTTTTAGGCATCAGTGCGGCGGACCAACTGCTAAGTGCTGTGGATTTGACGAAAGCTGCGATGCAATCTGGCCTTGGCGTTCGGCAAGATGAAGCCTATCAATCAGGTATGAGTACATATTCACAATCGAACGCGCCGCTGGGCACCCTTGTCGAAAACTGGACGGCGCCGCCTGTTCCGAATTGGGATATGGTTAAGGGCAATTACGTCCATTTGGAGCGCCTTAACGCGGAGGATCACGCCGCGCTATTGTACCGCTCTTTTGCCGAGCACGACGAAGTTTGGGACTATATGGCATATGGTCCGTTTTCCTCTGCGTCTCAATATTACCGATGGGTACGGGATAATGCGGCGCTTGATGACCCGCATTTCTACGCGATCAAGAACCTTGAGACTGGAAATTGGGAAGGTGTTGCAAGCTATCTGCGCATCGCTCCTGAGGCGGGATCGATTGAAGTTGGGCATATCAACTTGAGCCCCGCGCTTCAGCGGACACGCGCCGCGACTGAAGCCATGTATCTGATGATGTCCTGGGTATTTGACGCCGGATATCGCCGTTACGAATGGAAGTGCAATGCGCTGAACCTCAAGTCCCGTAGCGCAGCGCAGCGACTGGGCTTTAGTTATGAAGGTGTTTTCCGTCAGGCGATGGTCTCAAAAGGACGCAACCGTGATACCGCATGGTTTGCTGCGATTGACACAGAGTGGCCTGCGCTCAAAGAGGCATATGCAGCTTGGCTTTCTCCATCGAACTTTGATGCTGAGGGCCGTCAGCGGGAAAGCCTTGGCGATATGACCCGCCTTGTGCGTGTGTCTGAAGATCCGGCGCTGCCCTCTCGCGCTTAGATCGCCATTTTACTCGCCAACCTTTGCTGGATGAGCCCGGCGATCTGCGCCATCTCTGATGTGGTCGCTTCGCCCGCTGCGCGCTTGTGGGCAAGTGCGCGGGCGGCCATTTCCATCCTGTTGTCTTCAACAGAGCGTGCCACCCCCTCTAAAAACTGTGCGATGTAGTCGAGCGCTTTGTCGTTGGGGAGGTTGTCCAACAGCTCCGCCGCATAGTTGATGTCGTCGTGATAGGCGATCTCGTCTGGACAGACCTGTTCATCCACAACAGTGCGCAGGCCGGGGGGCTGGCGGTTTGCAGGAAGGGCTGCCAGCACCATTTGCTGGAAGACGGCAAGGGAGGTAATAGGTTTGCCCAGAAAGCCTTGTGCGCCAGCGGCAAGCGCCTCGCCTTCAAGCATGTCATCGCCTGAAGTGGCAAGCACCACGCTTCTTTCTGTTTCCGCCTGAGCAAGCTCTTCGATCAGATCGGCGCCATTGCCATCGGGTAGGCCCATATCCACGACCACTACGGAAGGGCGATAAACCTGTAGATGGCGACGTGCGGACCGGATGCAGTCTGCCCGTCTGATCCGGGCACCGGAGCGCAAACACAGCAAGCGCATGGCTTCGCAAGCATAGCGGCTGTCCTCAACCACCAACACCGTAAGCCCCAGCAGGGGGCGCGCAGCTGTTGGCGCGGGGTAGTTCGCTGCAAAGGGGTCATTGGTCTCCATCGTGCTCTCCGATTCCATACAAGTTTCCCTATCGTTACGCAGGCATACCTAAGAGAGAGTTAACACGCCGCATTGCACGTCGATCTTTTGCGGCCCATAAACGCAAAAAGCCAATGCTCTGAGGAGAACACCATGATCGGACGTCTAAACCATGTGGCCATTGCAGTGCCTGACCTTGAGGCAGCGGCGGACCAGTACCGCAATGCGTTGGGGGCCAATGTGGGCGCGCCGCAGGATGAGCCGGATCACGGCGTAACAGTCATCTTTATCGAACTACCGAATACAAAGATCGAACTTCTCTATCCACTGGGCGAGAATTCCCCGATCCAAGGGTTTCTGGACAAGAACCCCGCCGGAGGCATTCACCACATTTGCTACGAGGTCGATGACATCATTACGGCACGCGATCACCTGAAATCCACGGGAGCGCGTGTGCTGGGCACTGGTGAGCCAAAGATCGGCGCACACGGCAAACCTGTTATCTTTTTGCACCCGAAGGACTTTAACGGGGCGCTTGTCGAGCTGGAGCAGGTCTGATGGGTCCGGTCTCTGCCATTGTTCTGTTTGCAATCGTCTGGTTCATGCTGTTCCTGATCATTTTGCCCATTCGTGTACAGACACAGGGCGACCTGAAAGACATCCTGCCCGGCACCCACGCAGGCGCGCCGGAACATCACCACCTCGGCAAAAAGGCGCTGTGGTGTACGGGGCTGTCGTTCCTCATCTGGGGGGCGTTTGTGGCGATTATCCTGTCCGGTGTGATCAGCGTGGATAATCTGGAGGACTGGATGGGTCGCGGCGCCCCTGCGGCAGCAACTGGAACAGGTGAGTAAACGTCGCAGCGCCTAAGATCGGGATCACGAGGTTCAGCACGGGTATCGATAGGGGCATCGCCATAAGGATGCCCGTAATCCAGACGGTTAGGAAATGCTTGCGCCGCAGCTCTTTAGCGCGTTTGCGGCCCAAGCGGCGCATGGCGACCAGCATGAAATATTCGCGCCCCAGCAGCAGACCGTTCACCGCCCAAAAAATGAAAATCGCAATGGGGGCAAAGATCACATAGAGGATCAGCGCGAACAGGTTCACGACAATAATAACTCCAAGAAAGCCGAGTGTATCTCGAAGTGCCTCGCCGAAAGGTGTGCGGGGCTGTTGTGGAATGGTGGGGTAGTGTACGGCCTCGACTGCGTCTGCGACATCATCAAGGAACAGTGATGTAATGGCGGAAGCGACCGGAACCATCAGGAACACCGACAGCAAAAGCGCCAAGACAACTGCACCCCAGCTAAAGACGTTGTCGAGCCATTGTACCTCACCGAAGAACGGCAGGCTGATGCTGTCGCCAGTGAACCATCCCACCATTACCGACAGGCCCCATGCAAATGCGATGAGCAGTGCGAATGCACCGGCCACACCGAGCAGGAGGACGCGGCGAAAGCGGGGGTCGCCGATCTGACCGAGGGCAAGGCCAATTGACTTAAAAACGATGTCTAAAGCCATGTTGTGATCGTCTCTACATCAGGGCGAGGGCGCTCTGGCGGCGCGCTTGTTTCCGTTGCGATGTGGATGAGGCCCGCGATGCGCTCATGTGGGGCGAGGTTGAAACCTTGCTCCATAAACTCGCGGTCATGGCTCACCCATCCGCTGAGCCAGTTTGCCCCCCATCCCGCAGCAAGGGCGGAATTGAGCAGTGCGAGACAGACAGCACCAGCGGTGTAGGTCTGCTCTAGCGCAGGGATTTTGGGTGATGAACGCTGCACCTCGATCACGGCCACGGCCAGATGCCCTTGGTCAAACTGCGCACGGCCTTTGGTGATCTGGTCTGCAACTAGCCCCAAGGCTTCGCCGCGCGTCTGGGCCAGCTCCGCGAGCGGTCCCATCGCAGCGCGGTCCACCACAATAAAGCGCCACGGCTCCAGCTTGCCATGATCGGGCGTGCGCGACGCAGCTGTCAGCAGTTGCATCAGCGCCTCACGGTCAGGCACTGGACCTGCCAGCGTTTTTGCCGGACGCGAGCGTCGGGTGAGCAGAAAGTCGAGAGCGGCGGGGTTTGGTGCCGGCATGTTTTACAGTCCTAATTCGGTGGCCATATCGTCAATCAGCTCTTTGTGAAAGGCGGTGACGCGGGCGTTGGGTTGGCGCAGGATCATCGCTTCTTTCATCGGATCAGGGGCGGTGATTTCGCTGCCACTCAGCACCTCAACCACGGCATGACCGCAGAAGGGAACGTAGACCTCGGAATAACCACCTTCATGCACAACCACCAGCTTACCGTCGCAGACCTCTGCGGCAGTGTCTTTGATACGGGCGGTCATGTCGCGGAATGTTTGTGCGGAAGCGAGCATGGAGCCGAGCGGGTCGGGCATGGCGCAATCATAGCCGCAGGCGACAACGATGATATCGGGGTTGAACGCTTTGATCTGCGGGATCACGATTGTGTCGATAGCATGGAGGTATCCTTCATGGCCCAGACCGGGGGGCAGGGGGAGATTGAGGTTGAACCCTTCGCCCGCATCCGTGCCGCGATCGTGCAATGCGCCACTCTCAAGGGGGTAGTTCCCCTCTTGGTGGAGCGAGATGGTCAGCACATCGTCGCGGTCATAGAACACCTTCTCGGTGCCGTTGCCGTGGTGCACGTCCCAGTCAAGGACCACGGCGCGGGTGATGCGGCCCTCGGACTTCGCAGCTTCCAGCGCGATGCTGATATTCGCGAGCAGGCAAAAACCCATCGGCTTGTCCGGCTCACAATGATGACCGGGCGGGCGGGAGAGGGAGTATGCGTTGTCGAGTTCACCACTGGCCACAGCGCGCACGGCGGCAGTGGCGAGACCTGCGGAGAGCGCAGCAATTTCATAACCGTCTTTGGCGAAGGGGGTGTGATGCCCCAACTCGCCCCCTTGTGCATCTGAGGCCGCTTTGAACGCATCGAGATAGGAGGCGGGATGGACACGCAGTAACTCCTCCCGCGTGGCATGTGCTGCGGTGCGTAAATCAAGGTCGGCGGTAAGGCCGGTGACATCCATCAGGTTCTTGAAGCGGCGCTTGGTCTCGGGGCTTTCAGGTAGCCCACCCGCTGCGAGAGGTTGCACCAAGCCGCCCAAGGGCAGCGTCATGGCATAGTTGCCGCCTGCGTGCCAAAATGTGCGTTCGTCCCAGAAAAATCCTGTTGCCATGGCGGCCTCCTGTCATTGTGCGGAAGGGTGGCAAAGCGAGGCGAGATTGTCCACGGCTCAAAGGGTCGGATTGTTGCCGTCCAAGGAACTTAATTACCAGCAGGATGAAAAATGTCGCGCTCCAAAGGAACCGAAAACGTCCAGTCAAAAGGAAATACCTCGGATCGGTCGAGGGAAAGAGCAGACGGTGCGTCGGCGTCTTGCGAGTCTGTCCAGCCGCTTGTTAACATCCAGTAAATCGCACGAAGGGTTCCGCCGGTAGCGGTGTCGATGTGAAAGACACTCTCTAATTCGTGGCCACATTTCAGAGTGGTTGTTCCATGGATCAAGTACTCTCCAGATTTATCCGGTATCGCGGTGGGGTTGGAGACAGCGCCGGCACCCGTATTTTCGGCAATATGTATCACAAATGACGGCGAGCTTTGCACGAGATTGAGATGCTTGATGAATTCGGGTTCGATCATGGGCGTAAAATCTCTGCTGCGCTTTTCTGGGGGCAGTTCTCTTATCTTACGCAAATACCCTAGCCGACCATTCCGACAATCTCATAGGTTTTCTTGAGGATGGGTGCGGTGATCTCACGCGCTTGGAGAGCACCCTTTGCCAGCAACTTGTCGATCTCGGTCACATCATCCATCAAGCGAGCCATCTCAGTAGAGATGGGGGCAAGCTTTTCCACCGCCAACTCTGCCAGTGCGGGTTTGAAGGTACCGAATTGTTGCCCGCCAACTTCGGCGAGGACCTGTTCCACTGTTTGCTCGCTCAGGCCCGCGTAGATGTTGACCAGATTGCGGGCTTCGGGACGGTCTTTGAGGCCTTCGATCTCTGAGGGCAGCGCGTCGGGGTCTGTTTTGGCCTTGCGGATTTTCTTGGCGATGGTGTCGGCATCATCGGTCATGTTGATGCGGCTGGCGTCCGAGGGGTCGGATTTGGACATCTTCTTCGAGCCATCACGCAAAGACATAACGCGGGTTGCAGCTCCCTCGATCACCGGCTCAGTCATCGGAAAAAAATCAACGCCATAGTCGTGGTTGAACTTTGCTGCGATGTCGCGGGTCAGCTCGAGGTGCTGTTTTTGATCCTCGCCCACAGGCACGTGGGTCGCGTGATAGACCAGAATATCAGCGGCCATGAGGGCGGGATACCCGAAGAGGCCGAGCGAGACATTCTCGGCGTTTTTGCCTGCCTTGTCTTTGAACTGGGTCATACGGCTCATCCAGCCCATGCGCGCGACACAGTTGAAAATCCAGCCGAGTTGCGCATGCTCTGGCACTTGGGACTGGTTGATAAGGATAGATTTGTCAGGGCTTATACCGGACGCGATAAAGCCCGCCGCCAATTCGCGCGTGTTGTGGCGCAGAGTGGCAGGGTCAAGCAGTTTTGCGGTGATCGCGTGCAGGTCCACCATGCAATAGATCGTCTCATAGTCGCCCTGATCCTGCATATCCACAAACCGTTTGATAGCGCCTAGATAGTTGCCCAGCGTGAGGCCACCCGATGGCTGGATGCCGGAAAAAACGCGGGGGGTGAATGTGGTCTGGGTCATGAGATGCTCCGGTTGGGGCTGGATATGCTGTCCCGTTGGGCTTACCCATGGCGCAGGTTCCCGTCAACAGACCGAAAGAGACCCATGCCAAACGATCATGCCCCGCAAAACGATCCCGATTTCGAGCCACCGTTCAACAAGCTGCCTGTGGTGGTGGTGATCCTGTTTCTGCTGATGGCAGGAGTCGAGGCGGTACTGTCGCTCGGCGAGGCAGGGATTGTAGGTGGCCCAAGTGCGATTGGCTGGCGTTTGTCGCTGGTGCGCGATTGGGGGTTTTCAGGGGATTTATTCGACGCGATGATCGCACAGAATTATTGGACGCCGCAGCACGTGGCGCGGCTGATCACCTACCCGTTCATTCACCTCAGCTTTACACACGCCTTGCTCGCGATTGTGCTGATGCTGGCGCTCGGCAAGATGGCGGCAGAAGTAATGGGACAGTTTGCGATGTTGGCGCTGTTTATGGTGTCGGGAATCGTGGGGGCGTTGACGTATGCGCTGCTCTTGGATGATCCGGTATGGTTGGTAGGGGCATATCCGTCTGTGTACGGATTGATTGGCGGCTACAGCTTTTTGATGTGGCGGCGTTTGGCAGCGACGGGGGAAAAGCAGATGAAGGCTTTCACTCTCATCGGGATGCTGATGGGGCTGCAACTTGTCTGGAGCTTCATCGGGACGGTGGGAAATGGCTGGGTCGCCGAGCTGTCAGGCTTTGCCTGCGGCTTTCTGCTGTGCTTTATCTGCGCGCCGGGGGAATGGACGCGCATCCTGCAACGGCTGCGTCAGCGTTAACCGCCGCGTCGCATCGCCGATTTGAACTCCGACAGTTTGAATGCACCAAGGAGCTGGCCCGCGCCAAAGTAGGCCACGCCCCCGATGCCCAGCAAGATCAACAAGCCAAGACCGCGCCACCATGGCAAGGCGAGCAGTGGCCCGATTTGCAGGTTCACGAACCACAGCACAGCACCCATTATCAGTGACGCCGCAATGATCCGCCAAATGCGCTTGCGGAACCGTGCATCAACCTGTGCGGCATCGCCAAACCCGCGCGCGCCGATGGCCAGTTGTGCATACATCACCCAGCCCGCAAACGTTGTTGCGATGGCGGGCGCCAGCCACCCTGCCCAAGGGGCCAACCCGATTGCGAGGCCCGCGTTCACCACCATCGCAGTGATGGCAAAGTAAAACGGCCTGCGTGTATCGCCGCGTGCGAAATAAAGTGGCTGCACGATTTTTTGCAGGACAAAGGCGGGAAGGCCAAGGCCGTAGATCATCACCGCTGTGGCAATTGCGGCGCTGTCATCGGGACCGGATGCACCGCGCTCAAACAAGACCGAGATGAGGGTGAGGGGAATTACCATGAGTGCAATGGCGGAAGGAATGGTGAGGGCGAGCGAAATTTCGGCAGCGCGGCTGAGTGCGGATTTTGCGCCCGCGTCGTCACCGGCCTGAAGGCGGCGTGACAGCTCAGGCAGCAGTACGATGCCTACCGCGATGCCCACGACGCCCAAGGGTAGCTGATAGAGCCTGTCAGCGGCGAAAAGCCAGCTCACGGCGTTCTCGTATTGCGAGGCGACCAACTGCCCCACGACGAGGTTGATCTGCATCACGCCGGAGGCCATCGCAGCGGGCAGGGCAATCATCACCAAATCGCGCATGTTCTTGTTCCAGCGCGGGCGTTTGGGGCGCAAAGAAAAGCCCGCCTGCGACGCTGCGCGCCACGTGAGGGCAAGCTGTGCCACACCCGCAATCGGGATCGACCAAATCAGCCATGTGATCGCTTCGCCACCCGTGAATGCCGCGATGGTGAGGGCAGAAATGACAAAGATATTAAGCAGAACAGGCGCGGCAGCAGCCACGGCAAAACGGCCTGTCGCGTTGAGGATGCCCGAGAATAATGCGGAGAGCGACATGAACAGAATATAGGGAAAGACGATGCGACCGAAGCCAATGGTCATGTCAAAGCGCCCGTCCTCGGAAAAGCCTTCGGCAGTGGCCCAGACCAGCGCGGGCATAAAGATCATGCCGAGGGCCGTTAGGAGTGTTACGATAAAGAACAGGCCCGAAAACGCATTTTGTGCAAATTCGGCGGCGCCATCCTCTGCCTCAAGGCGCTTAGAGAACATCGGCACAAATGCCGCATTAAACGCCCCTTCGGCAAAGAAACGGCGGAACATGTTGGGCAGGCGGAAAGCCGCAACAAAAGCGTCCATCAAAGGGCCGGGCCCTATGAGCGACAGGATCATGATTTCGCGCACAAATCCCAAAACACGGCTGAGCAGGGTCCAGACCCCTACGGTGAAAAAGCCGGTCATCAGACGGATGGGTTTCATGGGCTTGCCTCTGCTAAGCGTCTTCCATGGCGTAGCGATTGGGACCTTGCGTTGCAAATGTCTTCTGTCGCTGCTTGCGCGTGGCAGGGCTTTTTCGGATGGTGCGCAAGATATGATACCCAAACGCATCTTTTTGACAGAGGCCATTGGTACGGCTGGCGGCGCCGCGCTCAAAGCGCTGCGCTATGCAGGCCATGAGGTCGTATGTTTTGCGCGCAGCCCGGTTGAACTGAGTGTGGAAGTGCGTGTGGGGGATGCCTCAACGTTGGTGTCCGATGGGTTTCATGGTGAGCGTAGTGTCGTGCACTGCGTCGCGCATCGGCACGCCAAAAGACGCGTGGGCAGTCGATCATGATGCGAACCTTGCTCTGCTACGTGCTGCGCAAGAAGCAGGGGGGCCGGAGTTTATTCTGTTGTCAGCCATCTGTGTGTAAAAACCATTGTTGGAGTTTCAACGGGCCAAGCTGGCATTCGAAGCGGAACCTTTGGCTTCTGGCCTTACGTACTCCATCGTAAGGCCCACGGCGTTTTTCGAATCCCTCTCGGATCAGTTTGACCGTGTGCGTGCGGGAAAGCCGTTCTTGGTATTTGGTGACGGTACGCTGACGGCGTGCAAGCCGATCAGTGACCGCGACTTGGGCGGGTTTATTGCCAACCGTGTGGGCAATCCTGCGCGGGCCAATCAAATTTTGCCTATTGGCGGCCTCGGCCCTTCGATAACGCCAATGGACTAGGCGGAGGCGCTGTTTGCGCTGTTGGAACAGCCTTTGAGGGTCAAGCGTGTGCCGGTCGGGATCGGGCGCTATTACGCCACGGAATCAATGCTGGTTTGGGATGATGTGCACGGGGGCTGCGACGTGGACGCCACGCCCGAGACAGGGACTGACACCTTGTTCGAGTTCTATGAGCCGCTGATTGCTGAGAACCGTAGCGTGGCGCTGGGCGATCATTCGGTTTTTTGAGGTGGGGTGATCTGGACCCACCGTGCGGTAATGGCAAGGGCGGCAATGCAGATCAGCCCGCCAATTGTATACCACCCCAAAATACGCTGAAGATCATCTGCGGGCAGTAGTCCCGCATTGCTGGCCGAGGTTGCTGCGAACATGAGCGTGGCCGCGAACAAGACCTTACCCCCAAGGCTTTTGAGTGAGAGATAGGTGGCGCGGGTGCCATCCTTTAGCAAGGGCTGGATGCGTGCGAGAATGAAGGGGCTGGCGAGTGAGTCTGGCACAATGCGCAGCAGCAGAACGCCAATGACCAGCGTAGAAGTGCTGGCGGCAAGCGCACCTACGAGAGCGATTTGTAGCCCAAAGGCGCAGAGCAGGAGCAGCGGTAAACCAAGCGCGCGGCGCAAACGTAACGCCACAAGCGAGGCCAGCACCGATATCAGCATCATCGCACTTGTGACCGCCCCGCTGACCAAGGGTGCGTCCGCCGCAAGGTTCCATCCCTCAAGTGCTGTGAGAATAAAGGGCTGGCCGAAGACAAAGGGCAGATGGCTGAACCCGTACATCAGAACTGATAGGGTAAAGAGCCATGCGAGAACGGGATGTAGCAGGGCGGTCTTCAGGGTGGCAAGCTGCCCGCGCAATGCTTCGTGCGCTTTGCGCGGCGGCTCGGACATGGCGAGGACCAAAACGGCGGCGAGGGCAAAGGAGAGGGCGGTGGCAAAAAACGGCAAGCTGGCCGACCACATACTCATCGCGCCACCGAGGATTGCGGAGAGGGCAAATCCAGCAAGCGAGAAACGCCACGCGCGGACCTCTTGCACCTCAACCTCGTCCGCACGGCCTGCGATCTCTAGTGATTCATAGAGCAGAGAGGAATCGGTGCCGGATTTGAAGGCTGAGCCCGCCCCAATGAGCGCCTGCCCCAAAGCGAAGAGACCAAAACTGCCGCCTAAAGCGAGCACAAGGCAGCCCGCTACCGAGCATAGAGTGGAGAGCAGCAGCGTAAAGCGGCGGCCGATGCGGTCGGAGAAATAGCCTGACGGCACCTCAAGCACGGTGACAGAGATGTCATAGACCGAATAGAGGATGATCGCCTCGGCACCCGATAAGTTAGCTTGGAAATAGAGAAACCAGACAGCTTGCCAGAACAGTAGACTATTGAGGAACTGATACCACGGGATCAGCGCGATGGTGCGGTTCGCTTCCATCAGCTGTCGGCGCGCGCCACCCCTTCGAGGATTGCCTCACGCAGGCGTTTCTCAAGTGTTTTTTGTTTGCTCTCGGTGTAATATTTAAGGCCAAACATGTCTTTGACATAGAAGGTATCAACGACCTGCTCTCCATAGGTCGCGATAACGGCGTTGGCGATATAGACGTTTGCGGCCGCAAGCGTACGCGCCAGATCATACAGAAGGCCGGGGCGGTCACGGGTGTCCACCTCGATGATGGTGTAAATCTCCGAGCCGTCATTGTCGAAGGTGATTGAGGTCGGGACACGGAACGCTTTTTCACGCTTTTTCACCTTGTCGCGGGATTTGAGGGCATCGCTGGCGATGACTTCACCGCGCAGTGTCCTTTCTATCATCTTGCGCAGGCGGGGCAATTTGGACGCCTCATAGGCGTTGCCCTCGCTGTCCTGAATCCAGAAAGCATCGGTAATGTAGCCGTCTTTGCTGGTGTAGCTGCGCGCGTCGACCACGTTGGCACCCACCAGCGCCAAAGCACCTGCAAGGCGCGAAAAGATGCCGTGGTGATCGGACATGACAAAGCAAGCACGCGTGGCATCGCGGTCCTCGTCAGGGTGCAGATCAATGCGAAGCTCGTCCGGTTCGATGTCGCGGAGCAGTTTGGCGAATGCGACGTGGGCCGTCACATGCATGCCCTGCCAGTAGGGGTCATAGTGGCGCGCGGTCTCGACCATAAGCGCCTTTTTTGGCCAATCGGGCAGGGCAGCGCGCAATGTCTTTTTCGCCTCCGCGCCACGGTTGGTCCGGTTGAGATCTTCCAGCCCTGTCTCCAGTGCGCGCTCTGTCTGGCGATAGAGGCCGCGGATCAGTACGGCCTTCCAGTTGTTCCATGTATCCGGCCCCACACCGCGAATGTCACAGACGGTGAGGACGCAGAGCAGATCGAGACGCTTGACGGTGCCAACGGCCTTGGCAAAGTCCCGCACGGTGCGCGGGTCAGCGATATCGCGTTTCTGCGCCATGTCGGACATGAGGAGGTGATAGCGGACTAGCCATTCGACAGTATCCACCTCGTCTTGCTTCAAGCCCAACCGCGGGGCCACTTTGCGCACTATTTGCGCCCCAAGAATCGAATGATCCTCTTGCCGCCCTTTACCAATATCGTGCAGCAGAAGCGCCACATAGAGGACCCTACGGTTAACGCCACGGTTCAGGATTGAAGACGCCACGGGCAACTCTTCTTCAAGCTCGCTTTTTTCGATGCGGGCGAGGTTGGCAATGGTCTGAATCGTATGCTCGTCCACGGTATAGCTGTGGTACATGTTGAACTGCATCATCGCCACGATAGGTTCAAACTCAGGGATAAACGCGGCGAGCATGCCAAGCTCGTTCATACGGCGCAGCGCGCGCTCGGGGTTGCCGTGCTTGAGCAGCAGATCAAGAAAAATGCGCTGAGCCTCAGGGGTTGTCCGCACGGAATCGGTAATCAACTGCAGGTTTGCTTTCACCGTACGCATGGCGTCGGGGTGGATGAGCATGCCCGTGCGCAGGGCTTCTTCAAACAGGCGCAGCATATTGAGCGGATCGCTCAGGAAAGCGCTCTCATCCTCAATCGCGATGCGGTTGTGAGCGACCAAATAGCCTTTTTTGATCTTCGGCTTGCGGCGGAACCAACGCTCAAGCAGCGGCTCAGACTTGACATGCATGTCCTCCAGCTTGGTCAGGAAAATGCGCGTGAGATCCCCCACGACAGTGGCATGACGGAAATAGGCCTGCATAAAGACCTCGACGGCACGGCGGCCATTGTGATCCTCATAGTGCATAGCCTCCGCCACACTCACCTGCATGTCAAAGGTGAGCTGTTCAGTCGCGCGTTTGGTCAGCAGATGCAGGTGCCCGCGTACCGCCCACAGGAAATTCTCGGCTGCTTTGAAGGTCTCATATTCCTCGTTGCGAAACACACCAGCGGCAACAAGGTCGGCAGAATGTTCCGCGCCGTGAATGTACTTCGCAATCCAGAATAGAGATTGAAGATCGCGCAGGCCCCCTTTGCCTTCTTTGACATTTGGCTCCACCATATACCGCTGGCCTTGTTTGAGGTGGCGGCTGTCGCGTTCTCCCAACTTCGCTTCGATGAACGCATGACCCGAACCGGAAAAGAGATCCCGCTTGAGTGTCTCGTCGAGTTGTTCCGCCAGATCGGTATCGCCGCAGACATACCGGTGCTCCAGCAGGGCGGTCTGAATGGTGTAATCCTCGGTGGCCAGTTGCACGCAATCCGAAATGTTGCGGGTGGCGTGGCCTACCTTTAGCTTAAGATCCCACAGAATATAGAGCATCGCCTCAACGATGCTGCTGGCCCATGGCGTAATTTTGCCAGGAACGAGGAAGAGCAGGTCCACGTCCGAGAAGGGGGCCATTTCGCCACGGCCATAGCCACCAACGCCAATTACGCTCAGGGCTGGGGCGTCTTTTGGAGTCGGGTGTAGGTGCTGTGTGGTTACAAACAATGCGGATTTGACCATGCCATCGGTCAGGTAGGTATAGGAGGCGGTCATTGCTGCGGCGTCAAAAGGTGCTGCGGAAAATGCGGCGGCAATGACTGCGCGTCCCTCAGTCTGAGCGGCACGGAGTATTTTTACAGTCTCGGCGCGTAGCTCAGCCGGTGTCTCAGCCTGTTTTGCAGCATCTGAAATGCACGCATTAATGGCGGAGCGATCATAAATATCGTTCGGGGGACCACTCAGGCGCGGCGCGAGCGCTGCGCCTGAGTGCTGTGTTTCGTCTGTATTCATTGGCGCGCTCAGAAGCCTGCGCCGCCAAATGCTTGTGGCGCAGCTTCAAGCAGAACTACCTGATTGTTGCGGACCGTGGCCACGGCAAGGCCGCGCTCGTTGGTGCCATCTTTGAGCAGGCGGAAAATACCGTTAGCGCCACGGAAACCAGCACCTTGGGTCAGCGCAGCACCGGTCAGGGCATTGCCCTTTTTGCTCTTCACAAGTGAGCCGATTGCGGCAACCCCGTCAAAGGCAAGCCCTGCGATATCCAAGGGACGCTCGCCGTAGGCTGCATTATAGCGCGCGGCAAATGCAGCACTTGCACCGGGATCAGGGAGCGCAAACCAACCGCCCTGAATGCCGGGGATCGCGAGGGTTTGGGCAGGGATATCCCAACGGGACAGACCAACATATTGCGTCGACGCGCTTGTCACACCAGACGAAGGAAGCAAATCAGCTAAGAGAGGCAAGGCAGTCGCCGAATTCGCGGTTAAGAACAGCGCATTTGCACCGGTGCTTTCGATCGTCGCCTTTACGCGGGGCAAGGCGGCACGAACGGCCTCTTGGCTCAATGCATATTCCACATCACCCGATAGCGTCGCGCCATTTGCAGCAATTGCGCGTTGCATTGCATTGCGGCCCAACTGACCACCGATGTCATTGGCGTGCAAAACGACGATCTTGTCCTTGCCGGAGCGTTTTGCATAGCGAACCAATCGGTTGGCGGCTGTGTCGAATGTCGGCCCAAGCACAAAGACGTTGCCGCCTGCAATAGTTGTGTTGTTAGAGAACGACAGCACATTCACACCGGAATCCGCAACAGCAACACCCGCAGCATTCGCTGCCTCGCCATAGACTGGACCCAAGATGATCTTGGCGCCCTCGGCAACCGCTTGGGATGCGGCAGTGGCCGCAGTGCCTGCCTTGCCTGCGGTGCCATAGACGCGCAGATTGATGCTCACGCCATCAAGATCGCGGATCGCGAGGCGCGCAGCATTCTCGAGGTTTGTGGCAAGCAGGTTGTCCGCGGCAGTCCCCCCGCGCGGCACCAGAAGGGCAACGGGGATAGGTTCGTTCGGGTCAATCTTTGGACCGCCAGCAGTCAGTCCACCCAGCGCCGCCGGATCACAAGCTGCTACCATCATAGCAAACAGTGGCAGCATTAATTTGCGGATCGGCTTTCGGATGGTGCGCATAATGGCAAACATGGTAACGGTACTCCCCAGTCAATCGCGCAGGTATCATCCCGCGCTGTAATTCCGGCAATCATATCGTGTCCAAGGGGCGGGTCCAGCGTTGAATATTAATAAGCAAAAGTTAGCGCCGGGAATCACCTTTGTCGGTGTGCCAATAGGCACGGCACGCGATATCACCTTGCGTGCGTTGGACGTGTTGGCGAGTGCCGATATGCTGGTTGCTGAGGATACGCGCAGCCTGCTTAAGTTAATGGATATACACGGAATTCCACTGGATGGGCGTAAGATATCTGCCCTGCATGATCACTCAAGCGCAGGCGCTGTCGAGCGTCTTATCAACGCCGCGCAAGGGGGAAAATCCATCGCATATGCCTCTGAGGCAGGGATGCCACTGATTGCCGATCCTGGGTTTGAGTTGTCTCGGGCTGCAGCAGCGGCGGGTGTGGCCGTAACCTGTGCACCAGGGCCATCGGCAGTGCTCACGGCGCTTACCTTGGGCGGTTTGCCGACCGATGCCTTCCATTTCGCGGGGTTTCTGCCCAGCACCAAGGCCGCAAGGCTGAGCGCGCTGGAAGGTTTGCGCGACGTGCGCGCTACGCTCGTCTTTTACGAATCGCCCCGACGCGTAGGCGTTATGCTGCGAGACGCGCAAACTGCTCTTGGTGGCACGCGGCCTGCTGCAATTTGCCGTGAGCTTACGAAAAAATTTGAAGAGATCAGGCGTGGAACAGTGGCAGAGCTCGCCGAGCATTACGCAACAACCACGACAAAAGGCGAGGTTGTCGTGCTGGTGGACCGTGGCGATATACAAACAATTAACTCGGATGATTTAGAAGTAGCGCTGAAAGCTGCACTGGAAGAGTTGTCGATGCGCGATGCGGTGGACTTGGTTGCAAAGGCCCACGCATTGCCAAGGCGACAAGTTTATCAAGCAGCGTTGGAGCTTAGTTCGCAAAAAGGCTGACTGTGATGAATGCACTACAGCAAGAAAAGATCCAGCGTGGCGCCATGTCATATCACGCAGGGTTGGCAGCCGAGGGGTGCGTCGCGCAGGACTATGAGCGTCGTGGTTTTGCTGTCGCGGCACAGCGCTGGCGCGGTAAGTCGGGCGAGATTGATTTGATTGTGCGCGATGGTAACGGTTTGATTTTCATCGAAGTAAAGCAGAGCCGAGATTTTGAACGGGCGGCACTGGCCTTGAGTGCAGCACAGATGCGCCGCCTGTATCGCGCGGCTGAGGAATATCTTGGAACACAACCACGCGGGAGCCTCACTGACGTCAGGTTTGATGTGGCTTTGGTGAACGGCCACGGTGAGACAAAGATCATCGAAAACGCTTTCGGTCACTACTGAGCATTGCGCAGCGCCGCTTGCTTTGCCATCAAGATGGCAGCAGCAAGGATACAGCCATGAAAATTGCCTTTCAAATGGACCCCATCGGGTCCGTCGACATTAACGCAGACAGTAGTTTCCGCCTCGCCGAAGAAGCACAGGCACGCGGACATTCGTTATTTTTCTACACGCCGGATCATCTTTCCTATCAGGAAGGTCGGATCACGGCACGCGGTCAAGATATGACCGTACAACGCGTAGCGGGTGATCCTGCGATCTTGGGTGAGTTGCGTGAAGTCGATTTGAGCACTTTTGACGTAGTTTGGCTGCGTCAGGACCCGCCTTTTGATATGCACTACATCACCTCAACGCACTTGCTTGACCGGATTGCAGGCACGACTTTGGTGGTGAATGATCCATTCTGGGTGCGCAATTTCCCTGAAAAACTGATGGTTTTGGACTTTCCCGATTTGACCCCACCGACAACCATTGCACGCGATTTGCCGACGATCAAAGCGTTCAAAGAAAAGCATGGCGATGTGATTCTTAAGCCACTGTACGGCAATGGCGGCGCAGGCGTGTTCAAGCTGACCCACGATGATCGCAACCTCAGCTCTCTGCACGAACTCTTCACCAGTTTTTCCCGAGAGCCTTTGATTGTGCAAAAATTCCTGCCCGACGTCTCCAAAGGGGACAAGCGGGTGATTCTAGTGGACGGGGAGCCGGTTGGCGCGATCAACCGTGTGCCTGCCGAGGGCGAGACACGCTCGAACATGCATGTGGGTGGACGGCCCGAGAAAGTTGGCCTCACGGAACGCGACTATGAAATTTGCGCACGCATTGGCGGTGTTCTCAAGGAGAAGGGCCAAGTGTTCGTCGGAATCGATGTTATTGGCGAATATCTAACCGAGATCAATGTCACTTCCCCTACGGGCATTCAGGAGTTGGAGCGGTTTGACGGGGTGAATATCGCCGGTAAAATCTGGGATGTGATCGAAGCCAAACGCGCATGAGCCTGTTGCGGCGTCCCCTGAACCTGTGGTTGCGCACCGTGGAAAAGCGGCGCATGCGCAAGGGGGACGTCGCCAGCTTGCGGCGCGCACTAGAGCTGCAATCGCGCCTTTTCTTCTATCCGCCACGTGGAACCACGCACAGCTGGACAGAACATGGCGGCGTCCCTTGTTTAACGATTACGCCGCGCGGCGCATCGAAGGGCCGCGTTTTATTATATATCCATGGGGGCGGCTTTGTATTTGGCAGCCCCCGAACTCACAGCGCGATGGGGGCACAGCTGGCTCAGAGAATCGGCGCTCAGGCGATATTGCCCCAGTACCGTCTAGCACCCGAAGCACCTTACCCAGCCGCGCCAGACGATGTGCGCAGCGCTTGGGACGGGATTATCGCGAGTGGAATTTCGCCCAAAGATATCGTCTTGGGCGGAGACAGCGCAGGGGGTGCGCTCGCCCTTGGTCTGGTTGCAGCCCTTTGTAGTGAGGGTGCACAATTGCCCGCTGCGCTGTTTGCTTTCTCGCCTCTCACTGATCTGACCTTTAGCGGAGAGAGCTTCTCCAGTAATGCTGAGGCCGAAGTTGTTTTGGCGGCGGAGCGTGGCGAAGAGATGGCTGGCCTGTATTTGAACGGTCACTCAGGTGCCGAGCCCTGCGCCAGCCCGCTACACGCGAGTTTCAAAGGTGGGCCGCCGACGTGGGTGACTGTCGGAGATACGGAAGTGCTGCTCGATGATGCGCGCCGGATAATTGCGAAATTGGATGCCGAAGGGGTTGAGGCGAAACTTGTCTTAGAGCACGATCTACCTCATGTTTGGCCGATTTTTCACAATGTCCTACCCGAAGCACGTCAAACGCTGGAGGCGCTGGCACAGTGGATCAGGCAACAACAGAACTGGGAAGTCTGAAGCTCACCGCTTCGGCGATATGAGGTTTGCGGACCCCGTCCGATCCATCAAGATCAGCAATGGTACGCGCGACCCTTAGCACACGGTGATATCCACGCGCCGAAAGGCTGAAGCGATCTGCGGCGCGCATCAGCAGATCGTGGGCTTCGGCATCCGTTGCGGTGACTTGGGTCAGGGTTTCGCCCTCGGCATCAGCATTGCAGACCATATCGGGATGGGCCGCATACCGCGTGAGTTGGATGTCGCGGGCCTGTGCCACGCGCGCGGCGACCTCGGCAGAACTGTCACCGGAGGTGGGCAGATCAAGGTCCGTATAGGCGACGGGCGGCACATCGACACGCAGGTCAAACCTGTCCATGAGCGGCCCTGAAATGCGCCCCATGTAATCCTCGCCGCACAGCGGGACCCGCGCACAAGCGCGCGCAGGATCGGGGAGATAGCCGCATTTGCAAGGATTGGCCGCAGCCACCAGCATAAAGCGACAAGGGTACTTCACATGGGCATTCGCGCGGGCGATCATGACTTCGCCTGTCTCAATTGGCTGGCGTAGGGTTTCCAGCACATTTCGGGCGAACTCGGGAAACTCATCCATGAACAACACGCCGTTGTGAGCAAGGCTGACTTCCCCCGGCTTGGCATTGCGGCCGCCGCCGATGATTGCAGCCATGGAGGCGGTGTGATGCGGCCCACGGAATGGGCGTTCGCGTGAAATCCCCCCCTCGTCCAGCAGACCGGCAAGGGAGTGGATCATGGAGGTGTCGAGCGCCTCTGTCGCGGAGAGGGGTGGCAGGATACTGGGCAGGCGCGCGGCGAGCATGGATTTTCCAGAGCCGGGTGTGCCGACCATCATCAAGTGATGGCGCCCCGCGGCAGCAATTTCCAAGGCGCGTTTGGCGCGTTCTTGCCCCTTCACTTCACGCATGTCGCGGGTGTGGTCCGGTGGCGTCACTTCTCCCGGTTCCGCGGGGGGGAGCGGCACTTGCCCGGTGTAGTGGCGCACCACGTCACCAAGGGATCGTGCTGCAATGACCTGACAGGCGTTGACCCACGCGGCCTCTGCGCCTGATGCGTGTGGGCAGAGCAGGCTGCGGTTCTCTTGTGCCGCCGCGACGGCAGCGGGAAGGGCGCCCACAACAGGGACAAGCGAGCCGTCGAGCGATAGCTCGCCCAAAGCCACGACGCCCTCCACCACATCCATTGGCAGGATATCAAGGGCAGCGAGAAGAGCGAGTGCGATGGGAAGGTCGAAGTGGCTGCCCTCTTTTGGCAGGTCGGCAGGGCTGAGATTGATGGTGATCCGCTTGGAGGGAAGCGCAATCGCCATCGAGGTCAGCGCCGTACGCACGCGGTCGCGCGCTTCGGAGACCGCTTTATCCGGCAGGCCTACAATCGAGAATGCAGGCAGTCCGGGCGTGACTGCGCATTGTACTTCGACCATGCGCGCCTCAACGCCTTGAAATGCGACGCTGTAGGCGCGTGCCACCATTGTTCCACTCCGTCCTTACCCAGCGGTTAACGGTACAGGAGGAAGTCTTTAAGAATCGTTAATGTCTAGGCTGGCCAAGGCGTGGTGCGGCCAACGGGTGGGTAAGGGAATGGATCGTATATTTCCTTCAATCCCTCCGCGCGCCACTGCTGAAACGCAGGATCGCTGAGCGTCGTTTTGCAGTAGGCCTGCGAGGATTCGGATACAGGCAGGTTGTACCCTACAATTCGTGCACAAACGGGGGCGTAAAACGCATCTGCGAGGGAATATGCACCAAACAGCCAAGGACCTTCAGTGGCCTTCTCTCGCGCGAAAGCCCAGAGTGTTTCAATCCGCGCAAGGTCTGCTTTAACCGCGTCTGATGGCGCAAAGTCTGCGTCGACATGGGCCAGCTGCATCGAGCAATCACCGCGCAAGGCGCTAAATCCACCTACCATCTCGGCGCACAACCAGCGGGCGCGGATACGGGCGGCAGGATCCTTCGGCCACATGGCGATGTCAGGATGCCGCTCTGCCAATGTCTCCGCAATGGCGAGGCTCTCGCCGACCACGTCACCTTCGGGCGTGCGCAGCGCGGGAACAAGACGGGCAGGGGCAAGGGCAGCCATGTCCTGCGCCATGGTGCCACCGTAAAGGTCCACCATATGTTCGCGATAGGGTAGGTTGAATTTATGCAGCATCAGCCAGCCGCGCAAAGACCAGCTTGAAAACGTGCGGTCACCGATAAAGAGTTCATATGTCATACTGATTGCTTAACCGCGTGTTTGGCGCTGGGCAAATTCAAATGCGTGCGGTGCTGTATCACGGAAGGTGATTGATCCCTTCCACATCCCACTGCTCGCCGCCGCGATGTTTGATCTTGGTGACAGAAATGTTGTCGATCTTATGGGCCATCGCTTCATAGGCCGAAACGCCAAGTGCGCGTTGGACCTGCGTGAGGATCACGCCGAAATGTGCGACGGCAATGATATGTGCGCCGAAATGTGCTGCGTTCAGGCGGTCCACGGCATCATTCACCCGCGCCATTGTCTGGTTCCAGCTTTCGCCTTCGGGGGCTTGAACGTCACCGGGTTTTTCCCAGAAATCACGGCTAAGCTGTGGATCGCGCGCGGCAACAGCGTCAAAGCGCATGCCATCCCAAACGCCAAAGTTGATCTCACGCAGGTCAGGTACATGAGGAAGGCGGCGGTGACCGGGTAGGGTCAGAACATCGGCAGTAGTGACGGAGCGTACGAGATCAGAGGAGACGATTAGTGCTTCATCCGGCAAATGCGCGCGCACGCGTTCTATAAGTGCCGTATCACTCAAATCCGCAGGCACATCGCGCCACCCCACAAATGATTTCTCGTGTGTCGGCCCGTGTCGGACCCAGTGCCAAGTTGTCATGGAAGTGTGCCTTTCAGGAGCTGCGGTAGGCCAGCAATCACCAAAATCGCAAGATCAGCTTCACGCGCCAACGCGATATTGAGCCGCCCCTGCGCTTCGCGAAACTGGCGGGCCAGCCTGTTATCGGGGACAATGCCGTGACCCACCTCATTCGATACGATCACCCAAGGCGCCGCACAGGTCCGCAGCACGGCAATAAATGCGGTGGTCGCTTTTTCCAAATCGGCCTCAATCATCATCTGATTGCTCAGCCACATGGTTGCACAATCGATAAGAACGGGCGTGTCGGCAGAGAGTGTTGACAGGGTCGGCCCCAGATCAAGCGGCTCTTCGACTGTATGCCAGCGTGTGTCGCGGCGATCTTTGTGTATTTTGACGCGTTGAAAAACCTCATCGTCTTCAACTTTACCGGTAGCAAAGTAGATGCACGGCAAGTTGCTGGAAAGAATGAAGCTTTCTGCCCATTCAGATTTGCCAGACGCGGCCCCGCCTAGAATGAATGTTCCGTTGGGCAACATTTTTTGAAACCTTATCTGAACCAAACTGCACTTTGGCGCGTAATATCATGAAAGCATCACCAGAGAGTGTGTGTATACGTAAGGGAGATGGAACGGATGGCAATGGGTACTGCACAGGACTTTTCACTGACGCGCACCGCAATGAAGGCGGAGCTTTTGGATGCGGAAACAGAATTGAAGCTTGCCTATGCTTGGCGGGACGAGCGCTGCGAAGCCTCTCTTCACCGTTTGATCACCGCTTACATGCGCTTGGCCATCTCCATGGCGTCCAAGTTCAAGCGCTACGGTGCGCCGATGAATGATTTGATCCAAGAAGCAGGCCTCGGCCTTATGAAGGCTGCGGATAAGTTTGATCCCGACCGTGGCGTGCGCTTTTCGACCTACGCCGTTTGGTGGATCAAAGCGTCGATCCAGGATCACGTTATGCGCAACTGGTCCTTGGTACGTACCGGCTCCACGTCTTCCCAAAAATCTTTGTTCTTTAATATGCGCCGCGTTCAAGCCCGCCTCGAGCGGGAGGCCGCATCGGCGGGGGAGGAGCTTGACCGTCACCAGCTGCGTCAGATGATCTCGACCGAGATTGGCGTGCCGTTGCATGATGTCGAGATGATGGAAGGGCGTTTGTCCGGCTCCGACTACTCCCTGAACGCGACACAATCGGCGGAAGATGAAGGGCGTGAATGGATTGATGCGCTGGAGGATGACAGCGCGCAAGCGGCCGAGAATGTCGAGCACAGCCATGATACCCAGCAATTGCGCAATTGGTTGCTCACCTCGATGGCAGCACTCAATGAGCGTGAGCAGTTCATCGTACGGGAACGCAAACTACGCGACACACCCCGCACGCTGGAAAGCCTTGGCCAAGAGTTGAGCTTGAGCAAAGAGCGTGTGCGCCAGCTGGAAGCAGCAGCGTTCCAAAAAATGCGCAAGTCACTTGAGATGCAGTCGCAAGAAGTGTTCCACTTCCTGAACTGATGAGACATTTCTCTGCTAGAAAAATAAACATAGGCGTGGCCCTCTTGGCCGCGCTTTTTGCGTCTGGAGTGCATGCCGAAATCCCTCAAGCTGCACGGGATGTGCAGATTGTCGTTTTGGGCGAGCAGCACGACAATCCTGCCCACCACGCGCGCCAAGCGGAATGGGTAGCGGCATTGCAGCCCAAAGCGCTGGTATTCGAGATGCTGACGCCAGAGCAGGGCGCGAAGGCGGATGCAAACTGGAGCAATCAAGCGGAGCTGGACGCGCTGATCGGCTGGTCGGAGACGGCGTGGCCTTCGTTCGATATGTACTACCCGATTTTTGCAGCCGCACCAAAGGCAGTGATTTTCGGGGCAGGTATCACGCGTACCGAGTTGCAGGTTCTTTTGGAGCAACCTTTAGATGAGCATCCTCTTGCCACCAAGTTTGGACTGGACGTGATGCCAGACGCCGTGGAACAGACCGCCCGAGAAGCATTGCAGGCCGAAGCCCATTGTGACGCGCTGCCTGAGCAGCTCCTGCCTACGATGGTGGATGCGCAGCGGTTTCGTGATATTTCGCTGGCTGAAGTGGCGTTGCAGGCGCTTGAACGGTTAGGTGGACCTGTGGTTGTGCTCACCGGCAACGGGCATGCCCGCGCCGATTGGGGGATGCCCGCGCTGGTCGCAAATGCTGCCCCCGAGGTCGAGGTTTTCGCCTTGGCACAGGGCGAGGACGGCGCGGATGTGCGTGGCGGGTTTTCCCTCACATTGGACGCGCCTTCTCCGGAGCGCGGTGACCCTTGCGCGACCTTTAACCAGTAGGGTCTGGCGCTACTTGGGCCTGCGTCCTATGTTGAGCCTGAATTTACGGGTCCAAGGGGCGCAGCATGCTGAGCGGCAAACATATTCTTCTGATCATCGGTGGCGGGATAGCAGCGTTTAAATCGCTCGACCTCATCCGGCGTCTGCGGGAGCGCGGCGCGGTTGTAACACCTGTGCTGACCCGCGCGGGGGAGGAGTTCGTGACCCCGCTGTCCGTCTCTGCTTTGGCGGGGCGCAAGGTGCATCGTGAGCTGTTTGATTTGGATGATGAAGCCGAGATGGGTCATATCCAGCTGAGCCGCGTAGCTGATTTGGTGGTAGTGGCCCCGGCTACGGCCGATCTGATGGCAAAAATGGCCGGGGGATTGGCCAATGATCTGGCGTCAACGCTGCTGCTGGCGACAGATACGCCAGTGATGATCGTTCCTGCGATGAATGTCCGGATGTGGGAGCATTCCGCGACCCAACGCAATTTGGCGACGCTTATGGGCGACGGCATCACAGTGGTCGGCCCTAACAAAGGCGATATGGCCTGCGGCGAGCATGGTCCGGGTCGCATGTCGGAGCCGTTGGAGATCGTCGCTGCCGTTGAGCAGGCACTGTCGGATGGCCCGCTCAAAGGTCGGCGCATCCTTGTGACCTCCGGCCCCACGCATGAGCCGATTGACCCTGTGCGCTATATCGCAAATCGTTCGTCCGGTGCGCAAGGCACAGCACTGGCGCGCGCACTGGCAGCGCTGGGCGCGGAAGTGGTATTTGTCACAGGGCCCGCTGATGTCCCGCCCCCAGACGGGGTCGAGGTGGTGGCCGTGCAAACTGCGCAGCAGATGAAAGACGCAGTTGATGCCGCACTCCCCGTGGACGTAGCGATCTTTGCGGCGGCAGTGGCCGATTGGCGTGTGACATCCGCCTCTGATCGAAAGTTGAAGAAGACCAAAGATGGCCTGCCTGTATTGGAGTTCGCCGAGAACCCTGACATCCTGCATGGCGTAAGCCAGATGAAGGCGGGCCGCCCGCCGCTGGTGATCGGATTTGCCGCCGAGACGAACGATGTGATCGAGAATGCAACAGCGAAACGTCTGCGCAAGGGCTGTGACTGGATCGTTGCAAATGATGTCTCGCCCGAGACCGGGATCATGGGGGGCTCTGAAAATGCCGTGACCCTGATCAGTGATGGGGGCGCCGACGAATGGCCGCGTATGGGCAAGGATCAGGTCGCACAAAAACTGGCGGCGCGCATTGCCGATGCAGTTACATCATGAACGGCGTTGATATCCGTATGATGTGGGAGGCGGACGCCGATACTGAGCTAGGCTTGCCCCGCTACGAGACGCAGGGCGCGGCGGGGGCCGACCTGCGCGCAAACTTGCCGGATCAGGCGTCTATTATTCTTGAGGTTGGGGCGCGGGCCTTGGTGCCGACGGGCCTACGCCTTGCCATTCCGGACGGGTACGAGGTCCAGATCAGGCCGCGCTCCGGCCTTGCGCTCAAGCACGGAATTACACTGCCCAATAGTCCCGGTACGATAGACGCGGACTATCGCGGGCCGCTTGGGGTGATTATGATGAACGGCGGCGATGCGCCCTTTGTCATCGAGCACGGAATGCGGATCGCGCAGATGGTTGTCGCACCCGTGGTCCAAGCTAGGTTCCATCCGGTAGATGAGCTTGAAGCGACTGCGCGCGGCGCGGGGGGCTTTGGCTCTACCGGAACGGAGTAGCTGGGTGCTGGTACTTATAATTGCGGGCGTAATCTGGGGTTTGGGTGCTGTCATGGGCACGCCGCGTCAGGCACGTTGGATCTTGATTGCACTCTTATTGGTGATGGTGATCGTCGTGCAACTTGTGTTTCCAGTTGGCCATCCGTTGCGCACTGCGACGGGCAGCTCTGCCGCCCCTTGGCTGATCTTTTCCGGTATTGGTGCGCTGGTGTTCATCTACTCGCGTTTTATTGCCGGGTTGCGGGTGCGGACCGGTGCGGATGCTTCACCAAGCACTTTGCCAGCAGGAAAGCAGGGCAGTTTTTCAGAGACGGAGTTAAACCGATATGCCCGACACATCGCCCTGCGTGAGGTTGGTGGTGCGGGACAAAAAGCGCTCAAGAATGCAAAGGTTCTGGTGATTGGGGCGGGTGGCCTTGGTGCGCCGGTGTTGCAATATCTTGCGGCGTCTGGGGTTGGGACAATCGGTGTAATTGACGACGATATCGTCGAGAACACAAACCTTCAGCGGCAGGTGATCCATAAGGACGCAAGCATAGGCATGCCAAAGGTCTTTTCGGCGCAGGCAGAGATGGAGGCCCCTTTGTCACCGTCAAACCCTATCATCGCCGCCTCGATGATGAGATCGCAGCGGAGCTGATTGCGGAGTATGATCTGGTGCTGGATGGCTGCGATAATTTCGAGACGCGTTATCTGGTGAATGCAACTTGCGTTGCGGGGGGCGTCCCGCTCGTCTCCGGCGCGCTGAGCCAGTGGGAAGGGCAGTTGAGCGTGTTTGATCCTGCCAGCGGCACGCCGTGCTACCAGTGTATTTTCCCGGCAGCGCCCGCCGCGCATCTTGCCCCGAGCTGTGCGGAGGCGGGGGTGATCGCTCCCTTGCCCGGTGTTGTGGGTGCAATGATGGCGGTAGAAGCCATCAAGATTATCACAGGGGCAGGCACGCCGTTGCGCGGGCAAATGGTGATTTATGACGCTCTTTATGCCGAGAGTCGCAGCATCAAAGTGACCCCGCGCGAAGATTGCCCGATTTGCGCCCATACACGCGCCTGAATATTGTATCCCCCACACCGCGCTCCTACCTTGAGTGCAAAGGAGACCATCACATGAACCCGTTGTTGCAAGACTGGAAGACCCCTTACGGCCTCGCGCCATTTGATCAGATTTCAGATGATGATTTCGCACCTTCGCTAGAAGAGGCATTGGTCGCACATAATTCTGAGATCGATGCGATTGCGTCCAATCCCGATGCTGCGACTTTTGCGAATACGGTAGAAGCGTTAGAGGCCGTCGGCGAAAAGCTCGATAAGGTTCTGAGCGTTTTCTATACGGTTGCGGGTGCGGACAGTAGCCCCGCGCGTGAGGCGTTGCAGCGTGATTTTTCGCCGAAACTTTCGGCCCACTTTTCTGAGATTTCTGCAAACAAAGCGCTGTTTGCGCGGGTTGATGCGGTGTGGCAACAGCGCGATGCACTTGATTTGACCGATGAGCAGGCGCGGGTGCTCAAGCTGACACATCTGGGGTTTGTGCGCGCAGGCTCGGCCCTGACGGGCGCGGACGAGGCGCGGATGAAAGAGATAAAGGGGCGCCTTGCCGTCCTTGGAACCGAGTTCACGCAAAACCTGCTGAGTGATGAGCGGAGCTGGTTCATGAAGCTGGAAGAAGCTGATCTCGAAGGGCTGCCTGATTTTGTGATTGATACAGCCCGCGCTGCGGGAGAAGAGAAAGAGGCAGGTGGGCCTGTTGTGACACTGTCACGTTCGCTCATCACACCGTTCCTGCAATTCAGTCCGCGCCGCGATCTGCGTGAGCGTGCTTTCAAAGCGTGGGAGGCACGTGGTGCCAACGGCGGTGAAACGGATAACCGTGCAATTGCCGCCGAAACGCTGGCATTGCGTAAAGAGCGTGCCGCGCTGTTGGGGTACAATAGCTTCTCCGATTATAAACTCGAGACCGAGATGGCCAAAACGCCCGAAGCTGTGCGGGATTTACTGATGCAGGTCTGGGAGCCCGCAAAGGCGCAGGCCAACGCGGATGCTGAAGTACTGACCAAGATGATGCATTCGGATGGTGTAAACGGTGATCTGGCCCCTTGGGATTGGCGCTACTATGCTGAGAAACGCCGCGCGGTGGAGCATGATCTGGATGAGGCTGCGCTAAAGCCGTACTTCCAGCTTGACCGGATGATCGAGGCGTCATTTGCCTGTGCGACACGTCTGTTCGGGTTGGAGTTCAAGCCGCTGGATGTACCGCTCTACCACGCTGATTGCCGTGCATGGGAAGTGACTCGCAACGGTGCACATGTGGCTGTGTTCATCGGGGATTACTTCGCACGCGGCTCTAAACGCTCCGGCGCATGGTGCTCGGCCATGCGCTCGCAGGCGAAGTTCCCGAAAGTGCAGTCGCCGGTCGTCATCAACGTGTGCAACTTTGCCAAGGGTGATCCCGCGCTCCTGTCTTATGACGACGCGCGCACGTTGTTCCACGAGTTCGGCCATGCGTTGCACCAGATGTTGTCGGATGTGACCTACGAGAGTGTGTCCGGCACCTCCGTTGCACGTGATTTTGTGGAGTTGCCAAGCCAGCTTTATGAGCATTGGCTCGATGTGCCAGAAGTGCTGGGCGAATTCGCAACGCACGCCAAGACGGGTGAGGCTATGCCAAAGGAAATGCTCGATAAGGTGTTGGGCGCTGCGACCTTCGACATGGGGTTCCAGACAGTTGAATATGTAGCCTCGGCCCTTGTTGATCTAGCGTTTCACGAGGGCGATGCCCCCGCCGATGTGATGGTGAAGCAACGCGAAGTTTTGGATGGCCTCGGCATGCCCGCCGCGATCACCATGCGCCACGCCAGCCCGCACTTCGCGCATGTCTTTTCCGGTGACGGATATTCCAGCGGCTATTACAGCTATATGTGGTCCGAAGTTATGGACGCCGATGCGTTTGAGGCATTCGAGGAAGCAGGCGGTGCCTTTGACCCCGAGCGCGCCAAAGCGTTGGAAGAGCATATCCTCTCCACCGGCGGGAGCCGCGATGCAGCAGAACTCTACATCGCGTTCCGTGGCCGCTTGCCGGGGGTTGAAGCGCTACTCAAAGGGCGCGGATTGAAGGCGGCTTAATACCCCAAGGCGCGGTCGACCAGATTGATAAAGGGCGCGCCTTGCTCTCCAAGTTTGATGTTTTCCACGATGACTTCGCTGGCCGTGCTGGCCCGTGTTTCCGCAGCGATGTGCGGTGTAACCGTGACTTGGCTGTGCGCCCAAAAGGGATGCCCTTGCGGGAGTGGCTCAATCCGGAACACATCCAGCGTTGCATGGGCAATCTGGCCTGCGTCCAAGGCTGTAATCAGCGCATCATCGTCGATCAGTGGCCCACGACCAGGATTGATGAGGAACGCCCCACGCGGCATTTGCGATAGCGTTTCGGCGTTGAAGAGATTTGCCGTTGCGGGCGTGTCAGGGAGCAAAGTTACTGCAATCTCCGCACGGCTCAGAGCCTCCGCCAGCCCCTTATCGCCGTGCAAGCAGGTTACCCCCGCCACATTCTTTGCGCTACGCGACCACCCTGTGACGCGAAAGCCGAGGCCAAGCAGTGCTTCCGCACAAGCCGTTCCCAACGCACCAAGTCCGAAGATCACGACCTCGCGCTCCTGCGCCAGCGGTGGTGTTTTGACAACCCACGCATGTTCGGGGTTCACGATGTGTGCGTCCATCCCAAGATGGTAGCGCATCACATGGCCCGTCACCCATTCTACCATCCCTTTGGTGAGGCCGGGATCGACCATACGCGCCAGCGGAATTTTCAAGGTCTCGTTGCCGGTGATCTGCTCAACCCCCGCCCAGAGGTTCAGAACTGCTTTTGCGCGAATGTATGGCGTGAAATTCTTCAGATCGCTATTGGGGGCGTAGACAATATAATCCACCTGATCAGGGGCAATATCTTGCGCCAGATGTGCTTCAATCCCTGCGTTGGCGAGGGCGGTGCGCAAGGGCGCTTCATAGGTGCTCCAACGTTCAGGCTTGGCCGCGAAAAGTATGTTGATCATGTTGCAAATGCTCCGTCCATGCTTGTCAGCCCCTTGAATTCGACCGGATTGCCAGAAGGATCGGTAAAGAACATCGTCGATTGCTCACCCGGTTCCCCTTTGAACCGCGTCTGTGGTGCGAGGATGAAATCAACCCCTTCTTCCTCCATCCGGTCGGCCAACGCGCGCCATTCGGCATAGGGCAGCACCGCCCCGAAATGGGGCATCGGCACTTTGTGATCTCCGACCAGACCTGTGGCGGCGACAGCCATCGGCGTGCCAAGGTGGCAGGAAAGCTGATGCCCGAAGAAATCGAAATCAACCCACGTGTCGGTACTGCGCCCCTCCGCACATCCCAACAGGCTGCCGTAAAAAGCGCGTGTCTGGTCAAGATCGGTAACATTGAAGGCAAAGTGGAAAATGGACATGGAGCGAAACCTCATTTGATGCGTTTGACTCACAGATAGCGGAGCCGCAGCGAGGTGCAAAGGGTCTGCTTAGCGTGGCCTGTGCACATGCGCCGATTGCACGAGGCCAAAGGCCAGCATCAGTACCAACATCGCCGATCCGCCATAGCTCACCAGCGGGAGCGGCACACCCACAACAGGGGCCAGCCCCATGACCATCGACATGTTCACGGCAAAGAACAAAAAGAAGTTTAGAGCGACGCCGAGAGTGAGCAATGAGGCGAAACGGTCCTTATTCATAATGGCCGAGACCACGCAGAACAGGATGATCAGCGCATAGAGCACCAGCAGGGAAATGCCGCCGATAAAGCCGAACTCCTCCGCCAGTGTGGTAAATATAAAGTCGGTGTGTTTTTCGGGCAGGAAGTTCAGCCGCGACTGTGTCCCTTGCATAAAGCCGCGTCCTGTCCAGCCGCCAGAACCAAGGGCGATCTTGGATTGGGTAATGTGATAGCCCGCGCCAAGGGGGTCCGAACTCGGGTCCAGAAAAGTATCAATGCGGCGGAATTGGTAGTCTTGGAGCATCTGCCAGGTGGTGCCGCGTGATTGGAATACGGCCACCACCAGCCCGACACCCGCAGTGATCACAGTTACGAAATAGGCCCAATGAACACCCGCAAGAAACATCAGACCGCCCCCTGCCGCCAGCAGAAGAATAGCTGTGCCGAGATCGGGTTGTTTAAGGACCAGGGCAGTAGGAATAAGTATGATCAGCACAGGCAGCAGAATCCATACCGGTCGGCTGGTTTTTTGTGCAGGAAGCCAGTCGTAGTAGGCGGCGAGGAACATAACCAAGGTAATTTTCGCCATCTCGGAAGGTTGTAGGCGGATAAATCCAAGGTCGATCCAGCGCTGGGCACCCATGCCGACGGCGCCGAAAAACTCGACTCCGATGAGAAGTATCACTGAGATGCCGTAAGCGACCCCCGCAAGGTTGCGCCACATCCAGATCGGCACCAGCCCCACGCCGATCATCAAACATAGCCCAAGGGCAAAACGCTTCATCTGGGGCTCTGCCCACGGTTCATAGCCGCCGCCTGCGACGGAATAGAGCATCAAAAAGCCAAAGCAAGAAACCGCAGTGAGCAACAGTACCAACGGCCAATTCAGGAACAAAATTTTGCGAAATCCGGTTGGGACCGATTTGACCGTGGATTCAAGATAGCTCATGCCTGATCCTTGCCCTTTTTGACGCGGGCGGCGGGTTGAATATCGCGCAATTCTTGCTGTTGGTTCTTAATCCGACCCCGAACGCCGGTGGGATAAGCTTCCAGTGGCGGTTCGCCCTCGTAGAGAGCTTGGAGCATCACATCGCGTGCAATGGGAGCCGCCGCAGTGGAGCCGCCGCCGCCATGTTCTACCAACACGGCGCAGGCGTAGCGGGGATTGTCGTAGGGGGCGAAGCTGACAAAAAGTGCATGATCGCGCTGCTCCCATGGCACCTCGCTGTTGTTCACCACGACCGAGCGAACCTGACTGGTGCCAGTTTTACCTGCCATGCGCATGCCTTCGGCAATAATCCGGCTGCGGTATGCCGTGCCGCGTCGGTCATTGACCACGGCATACATGGATTTGCGCATTTTGCGTAGGTTCGATTCCTTCATCCCAAGGGGACCGTTGCCCAAGATGGGCTGCTCGATCCCGTTGACGGTTTTGATCAGTCGGGGCGTCACCTCGCGACCTGTTGCAATGCGCGCGGTCATCACCGCCAGCTGCATAGGCGAGGCAAGCATAAAGCCCTGCCCAATGGAGGCGTTCACCGTATCGCCGATGACCCATTCCTCACCACGGTTTTTCAACTTCCAGTCCTTGGTTGGGGTCAGCCCCGAGTTAACGGAACTGAGCGCGAGATCATGGCGGATGCCGAGACCAAAGCGATTGGACATCGCGGAGATCTTTTCGATCCCCACCTTGAGCGCGAGATCGTAGTAGTACACATCGCAGGACTGCTTGAGCGAATTTTCCAGATCAACCCAGCCGTGACCTGCGCGTTTCCAACAATGAAAGCGCCGCCCGCCAACCTCAAGATGACCGGGGCAATAGACGGTTTCATCAGGCCCGATGATCCCCGCCTCAATGGCGGCCATTGCGGTCATCATCTTGAAGGTTGAGCCGGGGGGATATGCGCCCTGCACGGTCTTGTTCACCAACGGGCGGTGATCATTATTCAGCAGCGGATTGTAATCTTTTGACGAAATTCCGCCGATGAACAGGTTGGGATCATATGTCGGCGCAGAGGAATTAGCGATGATATCGCCCTTCTCGCAATCAATGATAACCACGGCCGCACTCTCACCGGATAGGCGGGCCTGCACATAGTTTTGCAATTTAGCGTCGATGGTCAGCTGTAGGTCAGCGCCCGATTGCCCCTCGCGACGCTCAAGCTCGCGCATGACGCGGCCTGTGGCGTTCACTTCAACCTGTTTGGTTCCGGCAATACCGCGCAGCAACGATTCCTCACGGGCTTCGACATTGATCTTTCCGATCTGGAAGCGCGGGATGCGCAGTACGGCATCGGGATCTTCCAGAGCTTCGAGGTCCTTTTTACTCACACGGCCCACCCGGCCCACAACATGGGCAAAATCCGACCCGCGCGGATAGACGCGGGTACTGCCCACTTCGGGCGTCACACCGGGCAGGGCGGGGGCGTTGACAGAAACCGCACTTACGGCCTCCCAACTTACATCCTCAATGATCGTGATCGGCAGGAAACGCGCGGTATTCTGGTTGAGTTCTTGGGTGGCGCGTTCAAATTGCTCGGGCGTCAGGTTGATTAGCCGCGCAAGGCGCCCCAAGACGGCATGCACATCGCCCGCATCCTCACGCACCATCACGATTCGGTAGCTGGGAACATTCTGAGCCAGTTGGATACCGTTGCGGTCAAAAATCTCGCCACGGACGGGTGGAATGAGACGGATGTTAATGCGGTTCTCTTCGGCAAGTAGGCGAAACTGGTCAGCCTGATCCACCTGCAAATACTGCATCCGTGCGGCCAAGCCGCCCATGAACAAAAGCTGCACCCCACCTAAAAGGGCAGCGCGGCGGCCCAGCTTGATATGGTTGGCATCTGTTTCGGCTCTGCTGCGTCTCATGCTGTTTGCCTCATATCTATCTCAACCGCGCCCGCCAAGTGTATCCAACTCGCCCGGTGCTGCGCGGCGCACACCCATCACAGAGCGCGTGATGAACACAACGGCGGGATAGACCAATATCGTCACCCCCAGTTCCAGCAGACTCAACTGTAACTGCGGCGCGGGCACTAGCAGTAAAGATAGCACAATCCTGTTGATGATCAAAATGCCCGCAAGCAATACCGCGACAGCAATCCACTCCGCGCCGAATGTCGCATCACGTAACGACCTGCTGCGCGCCTTGAGGCGTTCGCTTGCCAGCAAGGCAAGCATTGCCCACAGGCCCGGCGGGCGTTGGAGCAGCAAATCAGCCAGCAAAAAAACCAGCGCGAGCAGCAGGGACGGTACATATTCAGGCCGCCGCAAAGACCACGCAAAGGCAAAGGCGATCAACAGATCCGGCCCGATGAAAATCCGGTTGCTCCCCTGATCCAGAAGGTCGCGTAGGCGTGCCTCGGCGGGATCAATGGTGGCGAGGGGCGGAAAGAGATCGGGCGAAAAAAGCGAGACAGGCTGGGTGTCGATTGGCAGCAAATGGAAAAAGAGTATTAGCAGCGCCAGTGCCACAAATGCACTGCGCATCAAAAACAGGCGCGCGGGGGAAAGTTCATCCATAGGGCCTACTCCGAAGGCTCGGACGTGTCGGGGTCTGCAGCGGGCTGGATCTCTTCTATCGGCGCGTTCTCGGAGATTACAGTCGGATCAGCCACCACTGCATCGGTGCCATGGTGGCGCAGAACCCGCAGAAACTCCAACCGCTCGAAATCCGCAGCAAGGCGTACGCGCAAGCGGCCACCGGGGTCTGCTGCAATTTGACCGATCAACAGGCCCGCCGGAAACACACCCCCGTCGCCAGAGCTAAGGACGCGGTCGCCAGGGCGGACCAGTTCGGGATTTTCAAGAAAATCAATCGGGGGTGCTGCGGAGTTGTCTCCTGCAACAATGGCGCGCTGGCCGGAGGGTTGGATCACGGCAGGTATACGGCTCGATGCATCGGTGAGCAGGATCACGCGCGCGGTATTATCGCCGACGCCCGAGATGCGGCCCACAAGGCCGATGCCGTCCATGGTGGCCCAACCTTCGATCAGGCCATCGCGGGCACCGACATTGAGAAGTACCGATTGTCGGAAGGGGGACCCTGAATCAGCCAGCACCACACCCGTCACATAAGTGAGGCGCGGATCAAGGCGTACTTTGTTCAGATCAAGCAGCCGCGCATTTTCCTGTTCCAGTTGGAGGGCGGCCTCTTTCCAAGTCTGCATGCGCCGCAGCTCCGAGCGTAGCTCCTGGTTCTGCTCGGTCAGGCGTTGATAGCTTTGAAAATCGCGGAGCAGGTTGATGGTTCCGGTGACAGGGGCCATGGCCCAATCAAGGTTCGGCACCAGACTGTCGGTGACCTGTGCACGAAACCGCTCTACCCGCGGGCTGTCGATGCGCCACAGGATGAAAATAGCCGCCAAGACCAATACCAGCACAGCAAGAAGCAACCGACGCAGAGGTCCGGTGTAATCGTTCGAGTTGTACCGATCTTTTGCCATGACGGCTTAGCGCCCTCCTTGGCGGTGTAAGCTACCCCTCCGCAGGAGAGTTTTAGCTGTCATAGTCGATAGCGTGGCGCAACTGCTGCTCATACTCAAGCGCTTTGCCAGTTCCGAGCGCCACACAGTTGAGAGGCTCGTCCGCCACGGAAATCGCCAGGCCAGTCTGTTCGCGTAGAGCGAGGTCCAACTCACCCAACAGCGCACCACCACCGGTGAGCATTACACCACGGTCAACGATGTCCGCTGCAAGGTCGGGTGGCGTTGTCTCCAACGCAGTCATTACTGCTTCGCAAATCTGCTGCACAGGCTCGGCCAAGGCTTCGGCGATTTGTGCTTGGGTCACTTCGATCTCTTTGGGAACACCGTTGAGCAGGTCGCGCCCGCGAATTTGCATGGAGGTGCCGCGCCCGTCATCAGGCATACGCGCAGTGCCGATGGAAGTCTTGATCCGCTCTGCCGTTGTTTCACCGACCAGCAGGTTTTGCTGGCGGCGCAGGTAACTGATGATCGCTTCGTCCATGCGGTCACCGCCGACGCGTACGGAGCGGGCATAAACCACATCACCCAGCGACATCACCGCGACCTCGGTCGTACCGCCGCCGATGTCCACAACCATGTTGCCTGTGGGGTCCGTGATCGGCATGCCGGCACCAATGGCGGCTGCAATAGGCTCCGCAATCAGACCCGCGCGGCGCGCACCGGCCGACAGAACGGAGGTGCGGATCGCGCGCTTTTCAACCGGTGTCGCACCATATGGAACGCAGACAATGATCTTTGGCTTGGAAAAAGTGGAGCGTTTGTGCACTTTGCGGATGAAGTGTTTAATCATCTCTTCGGCGGTATCAAAATCCGCAATCACCCCTTCGCGCATCGGGCGGATCGCCTCGATGCTGCCCGGTGTGCGACCTAGCATCAGCTTGGCATCTTCGCCCACAGCCAGCACTTTTTTCACGCCGTCTTTGACGTGGTAGGCGACTACTGATGGCTCGGACAAAACGATGCCCTTACCCTTCACATAGACCAGTGTGTTGGCGGTCCCCAGATCAATCGCCATATCAGACGAGAACAGGCCGCGCAGGTTTCCAAAGATCGACATGTGAATTAGCACCTTGCAAAATAGATATTCGCCCACGACTCTGATCAAGCCTAGGCTGCGCTCTTATAGGCTCGCAAAGCGTGGGAATAAAGGGGGTGTGGCAGCTGTTTCGGCGTGATTGCGCCGCTTGATTGTTGCTGCATATAGGCCCTTTTCCAGCAGAGCAAATGAAAGGCAGTGATATGAAAAAAATTCAAACCCTTGGCGTACATCACATCACCATGATGGGTGCGGATCGCCAGACGAGTATCGACTTCTGGGAGGGGGTGTTGGGCATGCCGTTCCTGTTCGACCAGCCCAATCTGGATGACGCTGATGAGGGGCATCTGTATTTCGATCCCGGTGACGGACGTCTGGTCACGATCTTCACCAACGAGACGCGTGAGAAGGTGCACAACCGCACCCCCATAGATGCAGGATGTGTCCATCATGTCGCCTTCGAGGTAGACCGTGCGATGTTTGATCAATTACTGGAGCGTCTCAAGGATCGGGGCATCGGCAATTCGGGCGTGAAAGACCGCGGTTTCATGCATTCAATTTATTTCAAAGACCCGCTTGGCCTATTGATAGAACTGGCCTGCTATACATTCATCCCACCGCGCGGCTCGTCCCATGCGGAAGTGATGCTGGAGGCACATAAGCTGCGCGTGGCGCGAGGGGATAAAGCGATTGGCCGTGAGCATCTGGCGGACGCTGCGGTAATGATTGTGGAGCGCCATCAAGGGTCGTTGTCAGCGGATCGAGGGCCGAAAAACCCTTATAAGTAGGGTGTGTGTTGAGCGTCCCGGAGCCGAGCAAGAGGGCGTTGAGCGCTTGATCTACTTCTCGACTCCTTTACTGATATCCGTCGTCACCGTTCGGGTTGAGCGACTTTGAGTAAGAGCTATGGCACCCAAAACGAGCGCGCAGGCGAGTGCTTGTGCGCTCGTGATTGCCTCGCCGAATGCGAAGATACCGACGGCAAACATTGCGGGTAATTCGATGCTGCCAATTACGGCGGTGCGCGTGGCCCCGATGACAGGAGAGCAGATGGTATAGATCAGTTGCGGAATAAGTGCCGTCACAAGGCCGATTCCTACGATCGGGAACCAGTCATGCCCTGTCTTTGGAAGGACACTGTCAATCTCCGACTGCAGGATGAGTGGGGCAAGACCGATGACCGACCCAAGGGAGATCGACGCAATTCGGGCCAAAGGTGGGATGCACGACAAGCGGTGCACCAGAACACATATGCCAAAGCCAAACCCGAGGGGTGCGGCCAATGAGATCAACAGCATCGGAACTTGATCTGTGGGCACAGATGCAGGAGACCTTGCGACACCCGCAGCAATAACAATCAGTCCCGCCGCAAGAAGGCTGCGCCGTGTGGGCGGGTCCGCAAATATGGCCCAAGCGATGATAATCGTGAACACCGGATAGGTCATATAAAGCACGCCAACCGTCGATGCGGGAATTGTCTCGAGCGCGGTCACATAACCCACCCAGCCAAGCCCCATAACGGCGCCGACAGTCATGCCCCAAGCGATCTCCCGCCAATGTGTGCGATACTTGAAGAGTGCGGGCAACAAGATCACCGCAGCAAGGATATACCTGTAGAACGCTACGGCATAGGGTGCGATGCCTTGATCGGTCAACCCGTGGCTAAAATAAGGGACAAATCCAAAACAAATGGAGGCTAAAAATACGCCGAAGCCTGCAAGGGGCATAGGGTGGGGTAATTAGCTTGGATGGAATTGTTTGGCCCATTTTCGAGCAATACCACGCAACTCCGTATTTTGCATCCTCAACATGAACGACCGATGGTGTCGCTGCCATTATTGTGCAGTTTCTATCTGCTTGGAGCGCGTGAAGCGGAGTATAAAGCCCCGCTTCACCAAGGATCAGTTCGCGTCTTTATAGTTGATCTCGCGCTTGTCCGTGCCACCCTTTTCGCGGCGCACCAACAGGCGGTTCAGCGCGTGAATGTAGGCGCGCGCAGAGGCGACGACCGTGTCTGTATCCGCCGACTGGCCCGTCACAATGCGCCCGTCTTCCTCCAGACGCACAGACACGGTGGCTTGGGCATCGGTGCCCTCAGTGACGGCGGCCACCTGATAGAGTTGCAGGCGGGCGGAGTGATCGACCATTGCTTTGATGCATTTGAAGGAGGCATCGACGGGGCCATCGCCCGATTGCTCGGTGCTATGCTCGGTTCCGTCCACGATCAGAGTCATCTTGGCCTCGTTCGGCCCATCAGTGCCACAGACGACATGCATCGACTTGAGCTTGATCCGATCGGTCTCTGGGTCTGAGGCGATGCGCATCAGGGCGATCAAATCCTCGTCGTAGATTTCCTTCTTCCGATCGGCCAGTTCTTTGAACCGTACAAAAACATCTTTGAGTTGGTTGTCGCCCAACTCATAGCCCAAATTTTCAAGCTTGGAGCGAAGCGCGGCGCGGCCAGAGTGTTTGCCCATGACGATGTTTGTTTCGGTCAGGCCTACGTCTTCGGGGCGCATGATCTCGAAGGTCTCTGCGTTTTTCAGCATACCATCTTGGTGGATGCCGCTCTCGTGCGCAAAGGCGTTCTTGCCTACAATTGCTTTGTTGAACTGCACAGCGAAGCCGCTCACGCTGGCCACGCGGCGCGAGATATTCATCAGCTTGGTTGAGTCCACGCGGGTTTGATACGGCATAATATCGTTCCGGACTTTCATGGCCATCACGACTTCCTCGAGTGCCGTATTACCCGCTCGCTCGCCCAAGCCGTTGATCGTACATTCAATCTGGCGTGCGCCTGCCTCAACCGCGGCCAAGGAATTCGCTGTCGCCATGCCCAGATCATTGTGGCAATGGGTGGCGAAGATGATCTCATCCGACCCCGGTACACGCTCCAGCAACATGCGGATCAGCTCCGCACTTTCACGCGGCGCAGTATAGCCGACGGTGTCGGGAATGTTGATCGTGGTAGCACCTGCTTTGATCGCGATCTCGACAGTGCGGCAAAGGTAATCAGCCTCGGTCCGCGTGGCGTCCATCGGCGACCACTGCACGTTTTCGCACAGGTTACGGGCGTGTGTGACCGTCTCATGGATGCGGTCGGCCATCTCGTTCATGGTGAGGTTCGGGATGGCGCGGTGCAGTGGCGAGGTGCCAATAAACGTATGGATGCGTGGGTTGCGGGCGTGTTTCACGGCCTCCCAACAGCGGTCGATATCACCGAACTGCGCGCGGGCGAGGCCGCAAATCTGCGCTGTCTGCGCTTGGCGCGCGATCTCGGATACGGCGGCGAAATCACCTTCGGATGCGATAGGAAATCCTGCCTCGATGACGTCCACGCCCATCTCGTCGAGCAGTTGTGCGATTTCGATTTTTTCGGCGTGGGTCATCGTGGCACCGGGCGATTGCTCCCCGTCACGCAAAGTCGTGTCAAAGATCAAGACGCGGTCTTGTTTGATAGTAGTCATGTGATTGGCTTTCTTTTGTCTGCTGTTCTTGGCGCGCGGCACATCCCTCTGAGCGGGCGCGCCTTTTGGCACGCTCAGAGGCGGGCTAGCAGCAGGAGTGCACGCAGCGATGGCGCAGAAATATGCGCGAAACGGGGGCTATGTGCGATTGTGTTCATAGGCACAGTTATAACGAGGGTTTTTCAGATGGGAAGGGTGGAATTCAACCTTTTGTGATCACCTGCCTACGGGCAAACCACGATGAGTTTATGGAAGAAATGAAGGTATGGCGGAGCGTTGAATGGGGAAGCACGTGCGCTAGCTCTGCCTCATGGATAGATTTTTGATTATTGGCGCCTCGGGCGGAATTGGTGCGGCGCTCACGGCAGCATTGCGGGGGCAAGGTGCTGAAGTTGTGCCGCTTTCGCGGTCGGTTGATGGGTTTGACATCACGGATGAGGCAAGCGTGGAGGCGCATCTAAGTGCGCTGGAGGGGCTGTTTGACGGGCTGATCGTGGCCTCCGGCGCGTTGGAGATTGACAGTGTGGAGCCGGAGAAGAGTATCCGCGCTGTGAGCGCGCAGGCGATGGCGGATCAGTTTGCGGTGAATGCGATTGGGCCCGCGTTGGTGCTGCGGCACGCGGCACGGTTGCTTCCGCGTAAGGGGCGGAGTGTTTGTGCGGTTCTGACGGCGCGGGTCGGGTCAATCGGAGATAACCGGATTGGCGGCTGGACCAGCTACCGCGCGGCAAAAGCTGCGGCCAACCAGATTGTACATACCACGGCGATAGAGTTGGCGCGGACGCATAAAGAACTGGTCTGTGTCGCGTTGCACCCCGGCACCGTGCAGACGCCTTTCACGGCCAAGTATCTTGCACGGCATCCTGCGGTGCCCGCACAGGAGGCGGCGCAAAATTTGCTGAACGTGCTGAAAGGTTTGAAGCCCGCCCAGACGGGCGGCTTCTACGATTGGGCCGGTACGGAAGTAGAATGGTGAGCCGCCTTATATTGGTTCTGGGGGACCAGCTCTCGGAAGGGCTTAGTGCACTGCGCGCGGGAGACCCTGCGACGGATACTGTTGTGATGGCGGAGGTCGCTGAGGAGGCGGCCTATGTGAAGCACCATCCAAAGAAGATTGCGTTGATTTTCAGCGCGATGCGCAAGTTCGCGGCTGGATTAGAGGTGGATGGCTGGACTGTCGCCTACGCTCAGTTGGACGATACCGACAACGCGGGGTCCATAGTGGGAGAGTTGCTGCGGCGGGCGGAGCAGACTGGCGCGCAGGAGGTGATCTGTACCGAGCCTGGCGAATGGCGACTGATTAACAAGCTGACCCACGCGCCGATCAAGACGACGATCTTGCAGGACGATCGCTTTCTGGCTTCACACAGAGAGTTCGAGGAATGGGCGGAGGGGCGCAAGGCTCTGAGAATGGAGTATTTCTACCGTGACATGCGGCGAAAGACCGGTCTGCTCATGGATGGGGATAAGCCGGTTGGTGGGCAGTGGAATTTTGACCATGATAACCGCAAGCCCGCGCCGGGGAGTGTTGATCCCAAGGGGCCGCTAAAGTTTGAGCCAGACAATGTGACGGGCGATGTGCTGGGGCTGGTCGAAGCGAAATTCGAAAGCCATTTTGGTGAGCTGCGCCCCTTTTGGTTTGCCACCACACGCCCGCAGGCGCTGGAGGCGTTGGACCATTTTATTGCCTATTCGCTGCCCACTTTTGGCGACTATCAGGATGCGATGCTGCGGGGGGAGGACTTTCTCTTTCATGCGATCATCTCCCCCTACCTCAATATTGGATTGTTGGGGCCGTTGGAGGTTTGCCAAGCTGCGGAAAAAGCCTACGAAAACGGTGATGCCCCGATCAACGCAGTAGAAGGATTTATTCGTCAGATCATTGGCTGGCGGGAGTACGTGCGGGGCATCTATTTCCTTGAGGGGCCGGAGTACGCGTCACGCAATGCTCTGAAGCAGACACGGGATTTGCCCGCAATGTACTGGGGCGGCGAAACAAAGATGGCCTGTATGGAAGCCGCTGTGGGGCAGACGGCGCGAGAAGCCTATGCGCACCACATCCAACGTCTGATGGTGACGGGCAACTTTGCTCTGCTGGCGGGGATCGATCCGGGTCAGGTCTCGGACTGGTATCTGGAGGTCTATGCGGACGCGTTCGAGTGGGTCGAAGCGCCGAACGTTGTGGGGATGAGCCAGTTCGCGGATGGCGGCGTGATCGCGTCAAAACCCTACGTGTCTTCCGGGGCCTACATCAACCGCATGTCCGATTACTGCAAGGGCTGTGCCTATAAGGTGAGCCAGAAAACAGGTGAAGGGGCGTGCCCGTTCAACACGCTGTACTGGCACTTTCTGGACCGTCATCGGGAGCGGTTTTCGAATAACGCAAGGATGGGCAATATGTACCGGACATGGGACCGGATGGACGAGGAGAAGCGCGCAACAGTTCTGTCGGATGCGGATGTTGTTTTGGCGAAATTGGATGCGGGCGAGGTAGTCTAACCTAAACCTTACCAGCCTTAGGTTAATGGACCGCAGGCACGGGTTTCTTCCTTCCCCCGTGCGGAATGTGTACATTTCGCGTGTGACATAAGGTGTATTGACGGAAGGTAAGTTGCGTACTGTTCACCGCTTCAAGTTGACGTTAGGTTCCCCAATTAGAAATCGGGAGATGTCGCATGGATGATCTGAGCAGCTACCGCGCCAAATCGGGCAACCTTGTTCCTGTCTGGACGCTTGAGATACAAACGCTTCCTGCGGATGTGGACCGTATTCTGGATGCTGTGATGGAAGTGCATTCTCTGGACTTTGGCAACTACCTGCGCAACGCAAGTGTGTCAGGTGTCGGATGGGAGACGTCACAGCCCAAAGAGGGGTCAACGACGACAACGCACCTCAAAGGGTTCAAGGCAGGTGGAACTGAGAGCTATCCAATCGTCGAGCTCAAGATTTCCGTTCCGCGTGACGTACGCGTACTGGAAAAGGTCATGGATGCGATCCTGTATGTGCATCAATATGAAGAGCCGGTGATCTATGTGCGCGAGGATTGGGCGAGCCGTGCGGCGTATAATCCCAAAAACGACAACCCGAACCGTTGGTGGAATAACGGGCGCGG
>RCNE010000111.1_pt1 | contig 41895 bp, 28 predicted proteins | sample 2041361 | NCBI WGS metagenome assembly RCNE01 (sample SAMN09708229, study PRJNA481090) | Marine sediment metagenome, whole genome shotgun sequencing project. | reverse complement strand
CGGGACACGGCACAAGTACATCCCTGTAGCCTCATCCTCGGCTTCCTGCCTCGTAAGGTCCCGGTAAGACAATACCCACCCCAGCTTCAACCAAACTGCAGTGCATCTATCAGAAACCACTAACCTGTGATTTACGCACAGAGCCGAGGGTGTGTGGTTCTTTACTTCAGGACCGTGAGCGACATGGATGTCGCGCCCGAGCTTACATGGACGTATTTACAGCGAGTCCTGAAGTGAAGTACCGCACGACCTCGGCTCCCCCGCAAGTTAGGGCTCTGTTGGCCAACTGGCTATTCAGTCCATCAAAGACTGAACCTGTTCGCCATCGCCGGTGAGTTGCCAGTGAATCAATGACACGGGAATCACACCCTGTTGGTCTACTTGACCGAAAAAGTCGGATAAGACAATTTCCTCTTCGGATTGGCGGCCCATCTCGGCGAGCAGGTGTTCGATCAGGTATTTACCCGTGATATAACTGGTGCCGTATCCGGGTTGACGAAGATAAAGCAGTTGCTCAAAACCCAGAAGGTCCAGGTCTTCACGCATCCAACCACGAGGGGTACGGGCAACATGAAAATCCCGTGCTTCCTGCAGGGTGAATATATTGGCTTGTGCATAAAGCGAGCCGAGGCCACGGGCCGCACGTTGCGCCAGCATGATCCAGACAACCTCGCGGGCACGGGGATTATCGTCATACAAACCTGCGTGCATCATCATTTCCTCAAAGCCGGTGGACATACCTTCTGAACGGCTGTCGAAAATGTTGTACAGCAGGGCTTCACGGCGGATCGGGCTGGAGTGTGGTTGCGCATCCATCAATGCCAGGTCAAACCAGTGGTACCAATGGGTCCACAGTGCCAGTTGTTCATAATGTGACACCGTTAAAAAGAAATTGCGGGATTCCTGTGGGACAAACCGTCCCATATGGGCACGTAATACCGGTTCGATGTAGTCATATTCCGGCAGAATACTTTCGTTGCGCAGAAAATTTGAAAATTTGACAACAGCCTCTTCGGCACGCTGCTGGTATTCCTCGGCACTGGCAATAGCCACCAATGGCGGTAGCTTGCGATTGCGATATTCCTCAAGCACCAGCATGGAAACTGCGCGGTCCAGTTCCCTTTGCAGCAATCCGACCTCTTCCTCCCAACTCAGTGGCACCAGGTGTACATTGCGCAATTGCCAGGTGTAATTTTCCTTGCCGATCCCGGACGGTCCGGTCTTTAAGGTTGATTGTTCTTCTAACCACACTACAAAGCCGTCGGTAGCGACCCTGGCACTCTCCAGGGCGGTCTGGAATTCATCACCGGTCGTTTTGGTTTTCGCCGCTAGTTCAACAAGCGCAGCCTGCTGATCCCTGAGGTTCTGGATACCGCCAATCCAAAGCTCACGTGCATTTCCTGTCAGGTTGACCCGTGCCTGTTTCAATAGTGGTGGGATGGTTCCCAGTTCTGCGCTGAGTTTGGCCTCGGCCTGCGGATTGAGAGGAAATTCATAGGTCCACAATTCCACCAGCGCATGGTGGGTGGGGCCTTCATGGGCCGGGGTATCACTTTGTGCGGTCCAGACAGAGGTGTAAAAGGCCGGGTCGCGAACCCAGGATTTAAGAACACGGATATTGAAATCCATACCGTTCATCTCGGCCCGAACCAGGTGCCAGTCCACCTGCTGTCCTACCGGCCAGTTTTCGATATCAAAGGACATCAGGCGGGCCTGGTAGGCTTTAAGTTCCTGATGGCGTCGAGCGGTCGTTTGCGCCGTGTAGTCCGGCGCACCTTCGAGCAAGGGCGGGGTTTCAAATTCACGCCAGTTGTCAAACAGGACGAGTAGGCCCTCATAGGAGTTATTGCTGGCTTCCTGCTGACTCAACGCTGCTTGAGGAAATGCCGTAATGATCAGGATCAGTATGGTGGATAGAGCACGAACATGACATGGCTTGAAATACAGCCGGGAACGGGTCTTAAAAGCGTTAACGAACTTGCTTCCCATAAATATTATTTCGGTGGAAGGGTCAAAACGAAATCGAGACTTAACTTCACCCATGACATCAACTCCTCATCTGATTAGAACCCTTCCGGGGATACATAGCCAAAACCCTTAAGTTGATGCGATCCGGGTTTCCACGCAGGTACCGAAAATCAATCTTTGGGGGGAGCACGTTCAGGCATATTCTCATGCTCCGGTATCGAGTTTACAGCTGTGTACCATTCCGGTCTTGATCCACAAAATATATTCTGTGTGGGTCTGATGCCAGGATCTTCATCAAGTGTACCGGCCGGGATGACAACCACTTTTTTGCTTTTCGATAACCACGGCAATGAAGAGCCACAGTTTTTACAGAAACAGGTTGCAAAGTACTTCGTGTCAACCGGATCGTACCTGCCGACAAATTCTTCACCACCCAACCAGCTGAAATCATCAGGCGATACAAACAGGTTAGCCGCGTGGGCACTGCCGGTGAATTTTCTGCAACGGGAGCAATGGCAATATTGAAACACACCCATGTTCCCGGTGATTTGATAGCTTACTTTTCTACACAGGCAGCCACCATTGACTCTGTTCCCGGACATAATAAAACCTCCAGCTTTCAGCTCAGATTAAGATCGCACCTAAACGGATTATCGTTTTATCACTATGACCAGTGCGATTCCACCCAGTATAGCAACAGATGCCAGCATCAACCGGAGGGTCATGGGCTCACCGAGGAAAACAATTCCACCCAGTGCCGCAATGACCGGAACGCTTAGCTGTACACTGGCAGCGCTGGTGTTTTTCAATGAAGGTAAAACTGTATACCAGATGGCATAACCCAAGCCGGAGGCCAGCGCACCGGAAGAAACGGCGTAGATAAAACCGGCAGTATCTACGGATGCGAAATCAAGCATGAGAAAACTCAAAACTACTGTGATTGGCACAGCACGCATGAAATTGCCCGCCGTTACCCTGGTTGGATCACCCGCACCTTTTCCACGCAAAGAATACACACCCCACGCAACACCGGCACCTATCATCAACGAGGCACCCAACAGCGGTGGGGCCGAAAGACCCGGTAGCAACAAACCCACCAGTCCACCAAAAGCGAGCAACACACCAAATGTTTGCAACATCCGAAGGCGCTCGCCCGCCCAGATTCCATGACCGATCATGGTGGCCTGCACGGCACCAAATAGTAATAAAGCACCGCTACCTGCAGACAGACTTATATAGGCAAATGAAAAACCGACCGCATAAACAAACAGTGCGAATGCCGATGGCCAGTTACCCCCTCCTGAACGGGCTGTCTGTTTCATTCGCACCAGCAACCACAAAACCAGCGCACCGGATATCAGGCGAATGGCTGTAAAGCTTGCCGGATCAATAGGGGTATGTTTGAGGGCCTGCCGGCAGAGTAGGGAATTACCGGCGAATGCAATCATCGCCAGGGATGTCAGGCCGATGATACGTGCGTTTGATAAGGGTCGGTGGCGGCTCATTTACCCATACCGCCATCCTGGTTGGCTCTCTTTCGTTTCAATGGGAACGGTTTGTATGTCTATTCCGGTAGAAGCTCACCTGAACCACCCATTTCCGCAGGGAAGTCCCGAAATTTTGGCAAGCCGTCTTTGATTGGCAGCGTAGCTTCCTGATAATTTACATGGACAGCAGGCTGGTGCGGGAATGTTGGAATGGCCGCAGCATAAACATCGGTGAGTCCCATACCCGGATGTTTAGATAAAAAGTGACCACCACATGTTTTGCACCATTTGCGATCACTTTGCGGTGTCTTGCTATAGCTGCCGATATTGTCAGCACCCCTGGTGATAGTTACTGCTTCAGGTTTCCACAGGCTGAACGCATTGACAGGGCCACCAGACCAGTGCCGGCACGACTCACAGTGGCAATAACCCATAGCCGCGGGTTCACCGGTTACAGTAAATTCAACCGCCCCGCAAAAACAACTACCCTTGTAGGCTTTCTCGCCACTCATTGTGTTTTCTCCATACTCTTTTGTCAGGTTTAAGCATTCAGCCTAAGCCGTTCCCTAATTATTATCCAGTAAACCCTAATACATTAAGCTACTGGAAGTTGCTACCATACTGCTTTAGTTAATCCCAAAAACCTTCAAGGAAATAACACATGATAGACATCACAGGGCAATCCTATATTGCAGGTCAATGGGTGACTCCGGAAGGCATGGAATTCCAGTCGTTTAATCCTTATAGGAAAACGTCCATGTATCAATTTGCTTCATGTGGCCAAGGTGAAATTGACAAGGCAGCTAAAGCCGCTGACAGTGCCTTTCAGACCTATCGAAATCTGGATGGCAAGACAATTGGTATTTTCCTTAATACCATTGCCGACGAAATTGAAGCCCTGGCCGATCAGCTTTTAGAGGTGTGTGACTCTGAAACCGGCCTGGGCCTGGTTCGTCTGACCGGCGAACGTGGTCGAACCTGTGGTCAGCTTCGCGCCTTTGCCGAGTTGGCAACCAGGGGTGAATGGGTACAAGCCAGTATTGATACGGCGCTCCCCGATCGAGTGCCCGTACCGAAACCCGATTTGCGTCGCATGATGAAAGCTATCGGACCTGTTGCGGTATTTGGTGCGTCCAATTTTCCTTTTGCATTTAGCACGTTGGGTGGCGATACAGCATCTGCACTGGCTGCCGGCAACCCCGTCATTGTTAAAGGCCATCCTGCACACCCTGCAACATCGGAATTAATTGCCCATGCCATTGACGCTGCAATTGAAAAATGTGGCATACCCGTTGGTGTGTTCTCTTTGCTACAAGGCGTTGGGTATGAGCTGGGAACCAGCCTGGTAAAACACCCGGTTGTACAGGCCGTCGGTTTCACAGGTTCAAAAGGTGGAGGCCGTGCATTGATGGATGTTGCCGCGGCACGCCCCCAACCGATACCGGTGTATGCGGAAATGGGCAGTATCAATCCGCTGTTTGTCGGGCCCAAAACCCTGCACAAGCAGGCTGAAAGCATTGCAACCGGTTTGAGCGGATCGGTGTGTATGGGTACCGGCCAATTCTGCACTTCACCCGGTATAGTGGTTTCGGTTGCCAGTGAGGTTTTTGAAACCACGCTTAAAACCAGGCTATCCGAAGCACCTCGCGGCTACCTGCTCAACCCCCAGATTGCTACCTCTTTACAGGCAGGTCTCGAAAACCTGAATAATCACCCGAAGCTTGAATGGTTGAACAAAGCTGATTTTGAAGCGGGCAGCATGACACCACCCAATGCCGTCTTTAAAGTCAGTGGAAGTGATTTTTTGGCGGATGAACGTTTATCGGAGGAGGTTTTCGGCCCCGTAACCTTGTATGTCGAGTGTGAAGACGAGACGCAAATAGTGGAGGTTGCTGAAAACCTGAATGGCAACCTGACCGCCAGTGTGCACGCAGATGAAGACGTGGATCTGGCAGCCAGGCTTTACAACGTACTCGAGCAAAAAGCCGGTCGTGTCATTTACAACAGTTTTCCCACCGGTGTCGAGGTTTGTCCTTCGCAACAGCATGGCGGGCCCTACCCTGCCTCATCTGTTACCGCTGCCACCAGCGTAGGCGTTGGCGCCATCGTTCGATTCGCACGTTTCGTCTCCTACCAGGGTACCCCGGCAGCTTTACTTCCGGACGCCTTGAAAAATGAAAACCCGTTGGAAATCTATCGCCTGGTAAATGGCCAACTAACCACGGAAAAGATCTGAACTGGTCGACCGTCCCTCATTGAACCATTCGGGGACCACATATGTATCTGGCGAGTTCTGAAGTAAACCGTTCCTGCGCATCCCTGCGCCCGCGGCATACCGTTCATCCTGAACATAACCGCGCGGCCTCGGCGCCCATGCTGATAGAGAGTGTAGGTGCACGTCTCGCAAGGTCCTGAAGCAGAATACCTTACAGCCCGGTCAAGCTTGTAGAAACCGGACAACTCCATCACCGCTGGTTCATATTAAGTTTGAGTACTAACGTTGTTTGTGTATAATGTAAACGTTTACATATATCACTAGGCACGCTTGAAAACCATGAAAACTGTTGTCGGTATTGATCTGGGAACCCAATCTCTCAAAGTCGTTTTCTACGATTACAAAGCTCGTGAGATCGTTGCGTCGGAAAGCGCTGCTCTTGGTCTTTATCAGAATGACAATGGTGCAGCTGAGCAACAGGCTCACTGGTGGCTGAACGCCTTGACGGAAGTGATGGCTAAGATCGATACCGGATTTCGCAGTTCGGCTGTGGCTGTCGGCGTATCCGGTCAACAGCACGGGTTTGTGCCATTAGGAAAAACTGGTGACGTACTGGCACCCGTCAAGCTTTGGTGCGATACCTCGACGGTCGCTGAGTGTGGCCAGATCACAAGTGCATACGGCGGTCCGCAAAAATGTCTCGATGAGGTCGGAAACCTGATTTTACCCGGCTACACTGCATCCAAAGTCCGCTGGTTCTCAAACGAGGGCGGCAGCCTTTACGATCAACTCGACTGCATTATGCTGCCCCACGACTATCTGAATTTTTACCTTACAGGTGAACGTTGCATGGAAGCGGGTGATGCTTCCGGTACCGGCTTTTTGAATATCCGCGACCGTTCCTGGTCGCGCGAAATGCTAAGCGCGATTGACCCGGACCGGGATCTGTCGGAATGCCTGCCGCCGATTCGCACCGAAGCCGGAATCATGGGTTACATCCAAGCGGAGGCGTCGCGAAAGACAGGTCTGCCTGAGGGCATTCCGGTATCTACAGGTGGCGGCGACAATATGATGGGCGCCATTGGTACCGGCAATGTCAGCCCGGGCAAGGTCACGATGAGCCTGGGAACATCCGGCACCGTCTATGCCTATTCGGACAAGCCTGTCATCGACCCGAGGGGCGAGATCGCTGCATTTTGTTCATCCACAGGTGGTTGGTTGCCATTGATGTGCACGATGAATTGTACTGTTACGACTGAATTGATGAGAGGCATCATGGGTGCCGACATTGCATCTTTTGAATCACAGGTCTCCTCGGCGCCACGTGGTGCGGATGGTGTGATCACCCTGCCCTTTTTCAATGGCGAGCGGACACCCAACCTGCCACGAGCCAAGGCCTGTATCGTTGGTATGGACACTCAGAACACACGACCGGAAAATTTGCTCCGGTCTGCCATGGAAGGAGCGACTTTCGCCCTCCGCTATGGCGTAGACAGGATGCGTGAACTGGGGATCGATGCCTCGGAGATCTGCCTGACCGGTGGTGGCGCCGGTAGCCTGACATGGAGGCGACTTGTCTCCGATGTCTGCAATGCACCGGTGACGGTGCTGGAACAGGATGAGGGCGCGTCTTTTGGTGCCGCCCTGCAGGCTCTGAGCGTTTTAGATGGCTGTGAGTCAGACGATTTTCAACAACTGGTGGATGAGCACCTGACACGCAACGAGGCCCTGTGCTGCGAGCCTAAATCATCGGCCGTTAGTTTTTACAACGATACATTCGCTAATTATCAGCAAGCCGTTCGCACAATTACGCCACTCTATATCTGAGCGCCCCGAACACAATTGAAAAGTACATTTGAACAATGAGGTTATAGATCATGAGCAGAACACCATTTGTTGGAAACCAGGAGTATTTTCCCGGCATTGGCCGGATCCAGTATGAAGGTCCCGGTTCGGACAATCCCCTGAGTTTCAAAGCCTACGATGCCAGCCGGGTTGTGGGTGGTAAAACCATGGAAGAGCATCTTCGTTTTGCCGTGTGCTACTGGCATACGTTTTGTGCGGATGGTGCAGACCCTTTCGGTCCCGGCACCCGCGAGCAGCCCTGGCACTCAAGTGACGACAAGATGGTCAATGCACGCAACAAGATGGATGCAGCGTTTGAGTTTTTCACCAAGCTCAATGTTCCGTATTACTGCTTCCACGATCGTGATATGTCGCCTGAAGGCGACAGTGTTGCTGAATCAGAGAGCAATCTCCAGGCGTTGGTTACACTGGCAAAAGAGCGCCAGGATGCCACCGGTATGCAGTTACTTTGGGGAACAGCCAACCTGTTCTCCCACCCGCGCTTCATGAATGGCGGCGCTACCAATCCAAACTTCAACGTGGTCACCTATGCCGGTGCACAGGTCAAAGCAGCACTTGATGCGACCGTCGCGCTTGGTGGTAGTAACTACGTATTCTGGGGCGGTCGTGAAGGTTATTCCTGCCTGTTAAACACCAATACTGCCAAGGAACTGGATCATCTTGGGCGCTTTTTGACCATGGCTCGTGATTACGGCCGTTCCATTGGGTTTAAAGGTACTTTCCTGGTCGAGCCCAAGCCAATGGAGCCGATGTACCACCAGTACGATGTCGATTCACAAACTGTTATCGGCTTCCTGCGCCAGCATGATCTGGAAGAGGATTTCAAACTTAATATCGAAGCCAATCACGCTACGCTGGCAGGACACAGTTCAGCCCACGATCTGCAAATGGCGGTCGATGCCGGCATGCTTGGGTCAGTCGATGCCAACCGTGGCAACCCGCAAAACGGCTGGGATACCGATCAGTTTCCGATGGATATGTACGATTGTGTTCAGAATATGATGATCGTGCTGGCTGCCGGCGGCCTGGGTAGTGGTGGCTTCAACTTCGATGCGAAAGTCAGGCGCGAATCCACCGACCTGGAAGACCTGTTCCTCGCCCATATCGGCGGCATGGATGCATATGCACGTGCACTGGTGATTGCCGACCGTATTAATAGCGAGGGCAAAATGGAGGCATTTAAGGCCAATCGTTATGCGAGTTTCAAGCAGGCTGATGGGCATCGTTTTGAGGCAGGCGAACTGAGCCTGAACGATCTGCGCGAGATGGCGCTGAACGCTTCCGAACCTGCGCTTGAAAGCGGTAAGCAGGAACTGGTAGAAAGCGTGCTTAACGATTATATGTTTACGTGATAGAACAGCACTGGCATATAGCCAGCGCAAGAACTTCACCGGAGGGCTCCGGTGAAGTTTTCACACCAGTTCTGAAATAACTAGAAACCACTTTTCGGCATCGTATTTTATTCCAACATCTCCACCGGTGGGTTTATGCTTGGCTTTCTGGATAGTGCATCGATATTCTTCTCGTATTTCGCTTTTGGCCTGATTGCCCTAGTCAAACACAATCCGTTTGCAAGAGCATATGGATCGCATATGGCAGTTGTTCTTAAGCAGCAAAACGGCTTTTTCTGCAAAAACCAGCCGAGCTGATCACCTCACTTTAATACCAATTCCGAAGAAAGCCCTTTCATAAATTTTTGTAAGCGGTTACATTTTTTATATGTAAGCGCTTCCATTTTTCATTCCTAGAGGTTATATTAAGCCTAATTGTTAAAAATTAGTTCTTGAAACCAGAAATCGTTCTATTCCAGGCACAACACCACGAGGACAAAGACCATTGAATAATCATACGCCGAAACTGAATCCACTAACTAGCAGCATCGCCATGGCGCTGGGTGCTATTTCCGTCCAACCCGTTCTTGCACAAGATACACAAGATGCCGACGAGGGCTTCATCGAGGAAGTCATCGTCACCGGTGTGCGTAAGAGCTTGATGGATTCCGCATTAATTAAGCGGGATTCAGATGGCGTTGTAGATGCTATTTCCGCTGAGGACATCGGTAAGTTCCCCGATACCAACCTGGCCGAATCGCTGCAACGCATCTCGGGTGTATCCATTGATCGCCAAAGCTTCGGTGGCCCCGTAGGCGAAGGCCAGAGGATCACCGTTCGTGGTATTGGCCCGGATTACAACCTGGTGTTGTTAAACGGACGCCAGATGCCTGCCTCCTCTATTGCGGCAACCGGCGCTTCTAATTCAAGGGCTTTTGACTTTGCCGCATTGGCTTCAGAAGCCGTTTCCGGTGTAGACGTTTATAAAACCAGTATGTCCAACATGCCAACCGGTGGTATCGGTGCAACGGTAAACATCAGAACCGCACGTCCACTGGAAATCGGTGATCGCAGGATAAGCCTGGGAGCCAAGATAGGCACCGACAAGTCAGCTCAGGATGAAAAATGGACACCGGAACTTTCAGGTATCTATTCTGATGTTTTTGCCGATGGTACATTTGGTGTCGCCCTGAACGGAAGTTACTCAAAACGTGACTTTGGTTACAACCAGGCGGCGGCCACCAGTGGTTGGCGCGCCTTCAAGGGTGACACGAACGACTGGGGCACCATTCCACAACCAGGCGACCCTGGGTCTGAAAATATCACCAACCGTCCAGGCCCGGATGACACATACTCTGTTCCTCAGAATATTTTCTATGGCATGAACGAGGTTACGCGTAAAAGAACCAATGGTCAGGCCGTTATACAATGGAGGCCGGTTGAGTCATTTACGGCAACCCTGGACTACACCTATTCCGAGCTTAAAATACAAACAAAACGCAATGAATTATCTGCATGGTTCAATTTCGGTCCTTCCACCTCCGTTTGGACCGATGGTCCGGTTTCTTCGCCACTTTTTTACGAAGAATCCTATGACGGCTACCCGACTGATGTAGGCGCCGGTGGCGGAAAATCCGGCACCAAGACCAAAGCCAACTCCCTTGGCATCAACCTCGAGTGGGTTGCTTCAGACAGTCTTGCATTTGCATTGGATTACCACGATTCAACCAACAAATCCGGTATTGACAGTCCGTATGGTACCGACGCGGTACTTGGTGGTGTGGGTTTTTACCGTGGCACAACGGGTGCCAATTATGAACAGGATTTCCCGGTACTGACCATGGCTACACCGGATGGCAATCTCGACCCGACAAAGATGCTTACCGGTGGTGCCAGTTACAGAAACTCCTACATGAAAGCAGAGGTTAAACAGCTTGACCTGAGGGGTGACTGGGATATCAACGACGGCATGAGTCTTGATTTTGGTTACACAAAAACCAAGGTCACAAACCGTTCAGCATTTTCAAATGTCCAGTATGATGACTGGGGCGGCATCGGTTCCGCCGATGACTTTCCGGATGACGTATGGGATATAAGGAGGGTAAGTCCCCTGTTTAGCAACGTGCCGGGCTATGATAACCCCACGCTGTTCAATCAGATGTTCATCTGGGATTTTGCTACTGTTGCAGGACTTCGTGAAGCCTCAACTGGTCAGCCACAGGGTGCTTCAGATGATTTCACAACTGACCGTACAACCAAGGAAGATTCCGACAGCGCCTACATGCAGTGGAAATGGGCCTTTGATATCGGCGACATGCCTTCAAACTTAAGAGTTGGTGTCCGTTATGAACAAACCGATGTCGATTCAAGCGCACTGGTTCCAATCTCTACGTCAATCGTCTGGGCAGGAACCAACGAGTTTACCGTTACCCAAGCAGAACCTGACTTTACTAACCTGAAAGGCGATTACAATTACTGGCTGCCAAATTTTGACTTCAACATCGAAGTCACTGATGGCGTCATCTTGCGTACCAGCTATAGTAAAACCATCGGTCGTCCGGGCTGGGGTGATATCCAGGGTGGACAGACACTCAACACTTTAGCCCGAATTGATGGCGGCACTGGCCAACAGGGTGACCCGGGGCTGCTTCCGCTGGAATCCAAGAATTTCGATCTCTCAGCCGAGTGGTATTACGGCTCGGGAAGTTATTTGTCAGTTGGTTACTTCCACAAGAAGGTGGACAACTACGTAGGAACGGTTCAGATCACAGACACTCCATTCAATCTTCCCCATCCTGCCCAGGGCGCCTGGTATGCTGAAGCGGTTGCGGCTACGGGCGGTACTGATCCGCAGGCGATCCGTCAATATATCTTTGATACCTACCCTGACAGCCAATACGTGGAAATCACGGGTGTTGCTTCAAACGGCTTTACCACCGGTAACATCACCGGTCAGCCGGGCGATACCATCGGTACGTTCCAGATCTCTGTACCGGCCAACCAGGACAAGGCTAAAATTGATGGCTGGGAATTCGCGTGGCAGCAATTTTTCGGTGACAGTGGTTTCGGTCTTATCGCCAACTACACGATCGTTAATTCAGATCTCGCGTATGACAACCTGAGTCTTGGACCACAGTTCGCCATTGAAGGTCTGGCTGACTCCGCCAACCTTGTCGCGTTTTACGACAAGGATGGCTGGATCGTCAGAGCCGCATACAATTGGCGCGATGACTTCCTGACCTCCAGGTTTGACGGTAACGGTCTTCCTAACCCGCAATACACGGAATCATACGGGCAAATTGACGCACTGGTCAGTTACGCCTTCGAGAGTGGTTGGACTGTATTTGCAGAGGGCTTCAACCTAACCAATGAGTACCTCCGCCTGTATGGCCGTGCTGATAAACAGACCAACTTTATCACCACAACCGGTCGCCGGTATGGCGTTGGAGTTCGCTGGACGTTCTAGTCTATTGTTGACATAAGAAGCTGAAAAAGCCGCTGATTTCAGCGGCTTTTTCTTGTGAGACGGGTATAGTTAGCTAAATGCAGGAAGCAAGCATCCAGATCAACCAAAAGGCATCTCTCGAGGTGCTGAATGTGGGTGAAGAAAAAACACCGGTTATTATCATTGATGATTTCGCCCTGGATACCGGTGATATTATCGAGTACGCCTGCCGATCCGTGGATTACGGCGTCGATGACACCTCCGCGTACCCCGGTGTCAGGGGTTCGCTTCCGCGTAGTTACGTACGTACGGTTCTTAATACAGTCTATCGCTTACTATTCCAGGTCTATTCTGTACCGGACAGCCTGGGATTAAAGACGGTAAATACCGTTTATTCCCTGATTTCAACACCCGTGGATGAGTTGGTGCTTGCTCAGTGTAATCCTCATTTTGACAGTAACGATTCATTGTATCTTGCGGTACTTCATTACCTTAACCCGGGCGATTTCTGCGACACGGGTTTGTTTCGTCATAAACCGACCGGATTTGAGAAAGTAACTCAACCGAGGCTTGACGAGTTTATTCAATCCAGCAAGACTTTTCTCGAGTCGCATGGAGAACCACCACAGGAATATATCAATTCCAGCACCAATCACTTCGAGTTGTATAATCGCATCCAATACAAGCCCAATCGCCTGGTTGCATACCCGGGTTGCTTGCTGCACTCTGGTTTGGTTGATCCGGCCCGTGACATTAATCCTGACCCCAGGACCGGTAGATTGACAGCCAATATATTTGTCGATTTCAAACAGTTGTAAGAGTATCAATTTCGTTGAATAACAGGATCAGACAGATTGTAATTGTGGGTGGAGGCTCAGCCGGTTGGCTAAGCGCCGGTATCCTGGCGGCAGAACACAAAACCAACACCCCTGGCGGCCTGCGCGTGAAGCTGGTTGAATCCCCGGATGTGAACCCGATTGGCGTCGGTGAAGGCACCTGGCCAACCATGCGCGATACCCTCAGGAAAATGGGTGTTTCAGAAACGGATTTTATCCGTGAGTGTGACGCTTCATTCAAACAGGCTTCGAGGTTTGATCGTTGGGTCACCGGTGCCGATGACGACAGCTACTACCACCCTTTCGCACTGCCACTGGGTTATGGAGATGTGGACCTGGTGTCGCAATGGCAATCACTTCCATCCAGAAAGCCTTATGCTGAAGTCGTCAGCCACCAGGCTCACCTGTGTAATCACGGACGGGCACCTAAACAGATCACCACACCTGAATGGGCGGCCGTGGCAAATTATGCCTATCACCTGGATGCAGGGAAATTCGGTCAGTTCCTGCAAAAATTCTGTACTGAAAAACTGGGCGTGAAGCATGTGCTGGACCATGTCCAGGGCGTAAATTCGAAAGACAATGGCGATATTGCCTCGCTGCAAACAGAGGTCAATGGTCAGATCGAAGGTGATTTGTTTATTGACTGCACGGGCTTTGCATCCCTGTTATTGGGCCGGCATTACGAAATTCCATTCATAAGCCGTAAAGACACTTTGTTTTGCGATACTGCGCTGGCCTTGCAAGTTCCCTATGCAACTGAAGATAGCCCGATCACCTCGAACACCATTTCCACGGCCCAAAAAGCCGGCTGGATTTGGGATATCGGCCTGCCGACCCGACGCGGGACCGGGCACGTTTATTCGAGTGCTCATTGCACAGATGAAGAGGCTGAATTGGCCCTGAGAACCTACATTGGGGATACCGGTGGAGACGGCAAAGCGGGTTCAGCCCGTAAGATTTCGTTTAATCCGGGCCATAGGGAAACATTTTGGCACCACAACTGCGTTGCAGTGGGTATTTCAGCCGGTTTTATCGAGCCCCTGGAAGCATCAGCCCTGGCACTGATCGAACTTTCTGCGGCGATGATCAGTAGCGAGTTGCCGGCAACACGCGAAATCATGGATATCATTGCCAAACGGTTTAACGAACGGTTCCGTTACCGTTGGGACCGGATCATCGACTTTCTGAAGATGCATTATGTTCTGAGTCAACGCACCGACTCGGACTTTTGGCTCGACAATCGCTCAATCGAAACAACACCGCCTCATTTGCTCGAATTATTGGAGCTCTGGAAATATCAGCCACCGTCACGTAGCGATTTGTTCCAGATTGAAGAGATTTTTCCGTCAGCCAGTTATCAATATGTGCTTTATGGAATGGGTTTTGAGCCGGAGCGGCAACCACAAAGACGATCTGATGACACAAAGCTAGCCATTAAATTCTTTGGAGAGAGTTCCATGATGACCGATAAGTTCCTCGCCGGCCTGCCATCAAACCGGGAACTGCTCAATCATGTAAAGAAGTACGGATTACAAAAAATTTAACTCCATAATTAAACTTTTATAAACCCTTAGCGGAAACCAGCATGGCTAAAATTGAATTATTAAATAACGTTGATCACAAAGACCTCAGGGTCAATATCGATCGTTCGGCAGCGCTCGGGGACAATGTCTGGTTCACACCAACATTCCCACAGGAGTTCAGAAACCTGCAAAAGCACTACCCTGTCGTCTTTACCAAAAATGCCGAGACCGGACAGTTTCAGGCGGTGGCCTTGCTGGGGTTTGAAGTCGGGGAGAATTTATTCCTTGATGAGAATGGCTGGAACGCCAGTTACATACCATTAAGCATCATGCGGCAACCGTTTTTGATCGGCTTCCAGAAAGCCGAAAAGGATGGTGTTCCCATCAAGCAGACTGTGGTCTCGGTAGATATGGACAATCCAAGGGTGAGCAACACCGAGGGTGAGCGGGTATTCCTGGAGCATGGTGGTAACACCGGTTACCTGGACCAGGTCAACTCGATATTGAATCTGATCAATGACGGTTTTGAACGCAACAGCGCATTTATCGATATGTTGATGGGAATGGACCTGCTTGAGTCTTTTGTGTTGGATGTCGAACTCGATGATGGTTCACAGCATCGCATGTCGGGCTTTTATACGATTAACGAGGAATCACTGTTGGGCCTGACCGGTGATGACCTGGTGATACTCAATAATAATGGCCATCTGGAACCCATTTATATGGCCATCGCATCCATCTCCAATATTTCAACACTGGTTGAAATGAAAAATAAATTGCTGGAAAAAGACAAAACCGATGTTGCCGGTTGAAAAATCAGTTAAGGAAATAACCGGTCTTTGTCCCGATTCAGTACCGGCGGAAGTTTTGGGCTCATCAGAGCCGTTATTGCTAAGAGGCATGCTGGCTGACTGGCCCATTGTGAAGGCAGCAAAAACGTCCGCACAATCGGCCGATCTTTATATTCGCCAGTTTTACCAGGGTGCAACGGTTGGTGCTTTTTTTGGCTCTCCTGATAGTGGCGGCAGGGTTTTTTACAACGAGGATATGACCGGGTTCAATTTCCAACGCGTGATGACCAAGATGGACTCGGTAATGAACAAGATCCAGCAGCACTCATATGACGACCGGCCACCGGCTTTTTATATAGGCTCAACTACAGTAGACGCCTGCCTGCCAGGCTTTCGGGCTGAAAATGACATTGAATTTGGGGATATTGATCCATTGGCCAGCATTTGGCTTGGTAACAGGACACGTGTTGCCGCTCATTATGATGTTCCGGACAACATCGCCTGCTGTGCTGTAGGGCGACGCAGGTTTATCCTGTTCCCGCCTTCTGAAGTAGCAAATCTCTACCCCGGTCCACTGGATTTCACACCCGCCGGACAGGCCATCAGCATGGTAGATTTTCATCAGCCGGATTATGAAAAACACCCTGGGTTCGGGGATGCCTTAAAGAAGGCACAAGTGGCTGAAATGGAACCCGGTGATGCCATTTTCATACCGAGTATGTGGTGGCATCATGTTGAGGCACTGAGCAGTTTGAATGTATTGATCAATTACTGGTGGCGGCAATCACCCGGCTTCATGGATACACCGCTTAACGTGCTGAACCATGCCTTGCTTAGCTTGCGTGACCTGCCAAAAGAGCAGCGGCAGGCCTGGCACGAATTGTTCAGGCACTATATTTTCGACTTTGACGAAGAAACAGTGGCACACCTTCCCGAAGAACATCGGGGTGTGCTTGCTCCCATGGATGAAATGAACGCGAGGAAACTGCGTGCGCAGTTACTCAGCAAGCTCAATCGCTAAGATTGAGAAAACGAGGCAATAGTGGATAAAGGAATCAAAAAAGTAGTTATCGCCGGTGGCGGTACCGCAGGCTGGATGGCAGCAGCAGCCATCTCAAAGATACTCGGCAAAGTGCTCGATATCACGCTGATCGAATCCGATCAGATCGGCACAGTGGGAGTCGGCGAAGCAACCATTCCCCCATTGATTACATTTCACCAGTTGCTCGACATCAAAGAGCAAGAGTTTATGGCAGCCACCCAGGCCACCTTTAAACTGGGTATCTCATTTGAAGGCTGGCGCAATGTTGGTGAAGACTATATCCATTCATTTGGTGATACCGGAACGGATCACTGGACCGCCGGGTTCCAGCACTTCTGGTTGAAGGACCGGGAGCGGGGCTCCACCGAGGACTATGGCAACTACTGCCTGGAGTTAAAGGCTGCAGAACAAAACAAATTTGCACACCTGCCGAAGAACGGTCTCAACTATGCTTACCATCTTGATGCGACCATATATGCAAAGTTCCTCAGGAAATTTTGTGGCAGGTATGGCGTCAAGCGTGTTGAAGGAAAAATAGTCAAGGTCAATACCAATTCCGAAGATGGTTTTATAGAATCCCTCATGCTGGATTCCGGAAAGATCATCGAGGGCGATCTTTTCATTGATTGCACAGGCTTCCGTGGTCTTCTGATCGAACAGACACTTAAAACAGGTTATGAAGACTGGTCGCAATGGCTACCCTGTGACACCGCGGTCGCCGTACAGACGGAATCAGTCGGCGAGGCCATACCTTATACCCGTTCAATAGCACATGAATCCGGCTGGCAATGGCGTATTCCACTGCAACATCGAGTTGGTAACGGTCTTGTTTATAGCAGTCCTTATATCAGTGATGATGATGCCAGAACGCTGTTATTAGAGAATATCGAAGGTGAGAAACTCACAGAGCCCCGCGTTATCAAGTTCAAACCCGGCCAGCGATTGAAGACCTGGAATAAGAACGTAATCGCGATGGGTCTATCCAGCGGATTTATCGAGCCACTGGAATCAACCAGTATTCACCTGATTCAGAGAAGCGTCATTCGCCTGATGCAATTGTTCCCCTTGCAGGGCATCAGACAATCTGACATCGATGAATTCAACCGCCAGGCCCAGATTGAGATCAAGCACGTCAGGGATTTCGTAATTCTGCACTACAAGGTGACCAACCGGCAGGACAGTGAATTCTGGCGCTACTGCAAATCCATGCCGGTACCCGACTCACTGACCCACAGAATCGATCTGTTCAGTGATTCAGCGAGAGTGTTCAAGGTCTCGAATGAATTGTTTGGCGAAAATTCCTGGACCCAGGTCATGCTGGGACAGGGAATAACCCCCAAACAGTATCACCCGGTGGCCAATGTCATGAGCGATCAGGAACTGACGCGCTTCATGCAGGGTATTAAGTCGCAAGTGGATAAAACAGTTGCCAGTTTGCCCAAACATCAGGAATATATAGAACAATATTGTAAAGCGATGAAATAGCCAAAAGCCTAAGCTACCGGAAATCGCCTGTAAGCTCTTGCCAGTAATAAAATAATTTTGTAATTTTCCCCGACAAAGGATAATATGTAACCGCTTACATTTTTTTACTGGACAAGATCTGCATGGCAACAATTTACGAAGTGGCAAAGCTTGCCGGCGTGTCTCTTGCCACAGTCTCCCGTGTCATGAACGACAGCGGAAAAGTCACTCCAAAAACCCGGAAAAAAGTCCTGGCTGCCATAGCAGAACTTGGCTACATACCCAACTCAATGGCGCAGTCATTAGCGTCAAGACGATCCAACAGTGTTGGCATTCTTATTCCAGAGCTACATGGTCCGTTCTTTGGCGAAATGCTCAGCAGCGTAGAAAAAGAATTAAGAGATGCTGGAAAGCGCGTCATCATCACTGCTGGACACAGCGATGAAAACAAGGAAAGAGACTGTATTGAATTTCTTCTGGGTAGTAGTTGTGACGCGTTGATCCTGCATGTGTATTCGGTCTCTCACGACTACCTTATTGAACTGAACAAGGGCCCCGTTCCCATCATCATTTTGAATAACCACGTCCCGGAAATAGCAGAGAATTGCATCTACCTGGATAACGAACACGGTGGTTACCTTGCGACCAAGGCGCTGCTTGATCATGGTCACAGAAAACTGGCCTATATCTCCGGTCCAAGTTGGAAAGTGGATTCATTCAAGCGCCTCACCGGTCACAAAAAGGCCTTGCAGGAATACGGTCTGGTAATTGATGAGAAACTCATCGTCGAAGGCGATTTCGAAGAGGCCAGTGGCAGAGTAGCAATGACTAAGTTATTGAGCCTGAATATGCCGTTCACGGGTGTTGTTTGCGCCAATGACGAAATGGCTGCCGGCGCAATGGATACCGCTCGTAAACAGGGGTTGAATGTCCCCGATGATATTTCAATCATCGGCTATGACAACGTGAGCTTCACCCGTTATCTGCACCCGAAACTTTCGTCGATAGGATGTCGGATCCGAGAAATGGGGCAAATGGCCGCCCGTTGTGTTCTGAAAAACGCTTACGGCCAAACAGATCTGGAAATTCAAAACACCTTCAAACCACGCCTGGTTTTGCGGGACTCAATCAAAAGCAGGTAGATAACATGACATCAAACACACGGTTCACCGTCAGGGTGGCACTTATTGTTGCATTGGGCGGTTTCCTGATGGGTTTCGATGCTTCGGTCATTTCCGGTGTGGTAGGGTTTATCGGGCCTGAATTTGACCTGAGTAATATCCAGGTAGGCTGGGCGGTTGCGTCATTAACACTGACTTCTACCCTTGCAATGATGATAGCCGGGCCCCTCAGTGACCGATTTGGCCGTCGTCCGGTTCTGAAGGTGGCGGCCGTTCTGTTCGCATTATCTGCAATCGCATCTGCCATCGCACCTGACTACCTTACACTCGTGATTGCCCGCATGCTGGGTGGTTTCGGGGTCGGCGCGGCATTGATTATTGCGCCCATGTATATCGCTGAAATTGCACCTGCCGATGTGCGTGGCCGGATGGTTTCATTTAATCAATTGAACATCGTCATCGGTATCTCTGTTGCATATTTCAGCAACTTCCTGATCCTGGGCCTGGGTCAGTCCGATCTGGCGTGGACACAGTCACTTAGACTGGCGGAATGGAATTGGCGCTGGATGCTGGGTGTGGAAGCATTGCCGGCCATCTTGTATTTCTTCGCACTGTTCAGCGTACCGGAGAGCCCACGCTGGCTGGCCATGCGTGGCAAGGCTGAAGAAGCATTGGAAATTTTTACACGTGTGAGCGGCAAGTTAAAAGCTGAAGCTGATCTTAAATCCGTTCAGGATTCTCTGGATGCCGAGTCCCACCTCGAAAAAGGTAGTTTCAAGGAACTGTTTATGCCGGCGATGCGCTTGGTTCTGACCATCGGCATAGTCATAGCGATTCTGCAGCAGATTACCGGTATCAATTCCGTTTTCTTTTATGCCCCCATGATTTTCGAGCAATCCGGCATTGGTAAAGACGCAGCGTTTATGCAGGCGATACTGGTTGGGATCGTCAACCTGGTAGCCACCGTGGTAGCTATTTTGTTGATCGACAAACTTGGAAGACGTCCCTTGTTGCTAACCGGTCTGGTCATTATCGCCAGCAGTATGCTATTGCTCGCCTATAGTTTTTATTCAGCCAGTTACGGGCCCGGTGGCGATTTAATCGAAATGAACGCAACCCTTGTACTGGTTGGTATTCTCAGTTTTGTAGCCGGTTTTGGTATCTCCCTTGGTCCGGTCATGTGGGTACTTTTTTCTGAGTTATTCCCTAACCGCATCAGGGGTATCGCGATTTCATTTTGCGGCCTGATCAACTCCAGCGTCAGTTTCATTGTGCAACTGGTCTTTCCATGGGAGCTTGAAAACTTCGGACCATCAACGACCTTCCTGATCTATGGTTCATTTGCCATTATCGGCTTACTCTTCGTGATGAAGATATTGCCGGAAACAAAAGGCCGAAGCCTGGAAGAACTCCAGGAAGAACTGGTCACTGGAAAATAAGGAGGCCCTCAGTGAACATCATCAGACAAGGCGCAGTCGCGCTGATATTGATACTTGCGTTTCTGCCCGGAAACCCGGTTCTCGCCGATGCGATCAAGGTTGAAATCGTCAAGACAGATAGTGGCTTCCACCTGACACGTGGTGGAAAGCCCTATGTAATAAAGGGGGCCGGTCTTGAGTTCAAGGAGCTTGGGCCTTTCACCTCGCATGGGGGCAATTCAATACGCACCTGGCGCACCGACAATGCCCAATCCACCGGTCTTGAAGTCCTGGATGATGCTCAAAAACACGGCGTTACCGTTGCGATGTGTATAGATATCGGACGAGAACGACTCGGTTTCGACTATAACGATGAGGCTGCGGTGGCCGCACAATTGGAATACGTCCGTGGCGAGGTAATGAAGTACAAGGACCACCCTGCACTTCTCACCTGGATCATCGGTAACGAAACGAACCAATCATTCAAAAACCCAAAAGTCTTTGATGCGATCAACGACATATCGAAGATGATTCACGATCTGGATAAAAACCATCCGACCACCACTACACTGAACAAATTTAGTGCAGAGCTGGTCGGACTGATCGAAACCCGCACACCGGACCTGGATTTCGTCAGCTTCCAGATGTATGGGAGTATCGTGAATTTGCCACGTTATATCAAGGAGATTGGATATGAAGCACCCTATTTTGTGACGGAGTGGGGTTCCATAGGGCACTGGGAGGTTCGCAAAACAGCCTGGGGGGCACCCGTTGAACTAAACAGCAGCGAGAAAGCAGCCAATTACCTGAAAAGTTACCAGGTGGCGATTGCTTCAGATCCGGAACGTATTCTGGGTTCATATGTTTTTCTCTGGGGTCAGAAACAGGAACGCACACCCACCTGGTATGGCATGTTTCTCGAAGATGGTTCGGAAACGGAAACCATCGATGTCATGCAGTACATCTGGACCGGTGCCTGGCCAGATAACCGTTCACCTCAAATTAAAAAGTTTTTGTTCGATTCTCAATCATCATCGGACGATATCGTCATTCAAACGGGAGAATCCTATACTGCAAAGGTCAAAGCCCGCGACCCGGATGGCGATGAGCTTCAGTATGCCTGGGAGGTCAAACATGAAAGCGAGGCCACCGAGGAAGGCGGCGACCCTGAGGAGATACCTGAAGCCATCAACGGCCTGATTGACAAGCCTGACTCGAAAAGCATTTTGGTCACCGCGCCTGCCGATCCCGGCGCCTATCGTCTGTTTGTTTATGTCCGTGATGGTAAAGGTCACGCCGGTCACGCCAATCTCCCGTTTTTAGTGAAGTAGCCATGGCTGATATTTACTGGGGTGATACACCCCTCAGGCAGGTTAACGAGGGCGGGAGTGGTGCGCTTGTCGTTCGCGATGATGAAGTCTTCTATAAAATCTCCAACTATCACAAAATGCCGGCTTTCTTTATGTCGATTGTCAGTGGTTACGACCACTGGATGTTCATATCAAGCACTGGCGGCCTGACCTGTGGACGGGGAAACCCCGAAAGCTCATTATTCCCCTACTATACCGACGACAAGATTCACGATGCGTGTTCAACTACCGGCCCGCAAACGATCTGCCTGGTGAATAAGAATGGCAGAGAGTACCTTTGGAAACCTTTTGGCCAGGACGTCAATGTCTATCAAATTGAACGAAACCTCTATAAGAACCCGATTGGTAACAAGCTGGTTTTCGAAGAGGTAAATCACGATTTCGGCCTGGTATTCTCCTATAGCTGGTCGAGCAGTGACCGGTTCGGCTTTGTCAGAAACTCCAGTTTGAGCAACACCGGAGATGCCGAGCTCGAAGTGAATCTGCTCGATGGGCTGCGTAACATCCTCCCTTACGGAGTAACACGCCAACTACAAACAGAAATGAGCACCCTTGTAGATGCCTACAAACAGGCAGAAGCTTTCCTCGATAAGACTGCTGCCGTTTACACGATGAGCTCCATTTTGACCGACCAGGCTGAACCCAGTGAGGCTTTAAAAGCCACGGTGGCCTGGTGTACCGGGCTCGATAATCCAAAAGTGTTGTTATCGGCAGATCAACTTGACGCTTTCTGCAGTGGTTCGCCGGTAAGGAGTGAATCTGCGAGCAGAGGCAAACGCGGCGCTTTCTTTGTTCAGTCCCGTATTAAAGTTCAACCAGACCAGCAAAAGAGCTGGAATATTCTGGCTGATGTTAACCAGGGGGCTTCTGCGGTTGAAGCACTTATTGATGCAATCGACCGGGGAATTTTACCCGACACCATCGAAAAAGAAGTTGAAGCCGGTTCCCAACGATTAAATCTGCTGGTAGGTAGCGCTGATGGCCATCAGTGTTCATCTGATGGCCTGGTCAGCAGCCGACACTTTTCCAACACACTTTTCAACATTATGCGGGGTGGTACATTTTATGATGAGTACGTTTTTCTGCTGGATGATTTTCTGCAATTTGCAGGTAACTGGAACAAGTCGTTAAGAGAACGGCTTGAAGCCCTGCTCCTGCAGGAGGGCAAAACCCAGACCCTGGAATCCATGCTGGCCATTGCCAGGACCAGCAACGATGCCGATATGCAACGTCTCGTACTTGAATATCTACCATTAATCTTCAGCCGACGACACGGTGATCCGAGTCGCCCCTGGAATCACTTTTCCATCGATATCCGGAATGCAGATGGCTCCGACAAGCTCCACTTCCAGGGCAACTGGCGTGACATATTCCAAAACTGGGAAGCCCTGGCAAGTTCCTATCCGGAGTATGCTGGAAGCTTTATCAGCAAATTCGTAAATGCCTCAACAGCCGATGGCTACAACCCTTACAGAATCACAAAAGACGGCTTTGAGTGGGAGGAACTGAGTCCCGATGACCCCTGGTCGAATATTGGCTATTGGGGTGATCACCAGATCAACTATCTGCTTAAACTGCTTGAGTTTTCGAATCGTTATCACCCGGGAAGAATTGCAGAATACCTGGACCAGGAGATATTTGCCTACGCCGATGTACCCTACAGGATCTGTGATTACCAATCGCTTCTCAATGATCCGACCAACAGTGTCAGCTATGACAATGAAAGGGCCGGGCAAATCGCCGTGCGTTGCGAAAAAATTGGCAGTGACGGCCAACTGCTGACTCTGATAGATGGTTCGGTCTGCCGTGCCAGCCTGCTTGAGAAATTACTCGTAGCCACCATGACAAAACTTGGCAATTTGGTTCCTGGCGGTGGTATCTGGATGAACACCCGGCGTCCGGAATGGAATGATGCCAACAACGCACTCGCCGGATATGGCTTGTCGATGGTCACCTTGTGCTACCTGCGCAGGTTCCTCGTATTGCTCATGGACCTGTTGGAACATGACTCAGCGGAACAATACTCAATATCAAATGAAGTGCTTTCCTTGTACACCGCTATCGAAAAAGTATTGGCAAAATTCGACTTCATTCTCGATTCTGCCGTCGGATTGCAAGACCGACAAGCTTTCATGGGTGAATTGGGAATAGCAACTGAGCACTATCGTGAAAGTGTCTACTCAGGGTTCTCCGGTCATAAATCAGCTATAAACAAGGCGGACTTATTGGCATTTATTGAGACGGCGAAAGTCTATATGGATCATTCCATTGCTCAGAACCAGAGGCCTGATGGCTTATTCCATTCCTACAACCTGCTTCAAATTGAAGCTGACGGTTTTCAGGTGAAAAGCCTTTATGAGATGCTGGAAGGCCAGGTCGCCATACTGAGTTCCGGTTATCTGGACCACCAGCAAAGCCTTGACCTGTTGACCGCCCTAAGAGCCAGTAGAATGTACCGGCCGGACCAGAACAGCTACCTGCTCTATCCGGATAGAACTCTGCCTCCTTTCCGGGAAAAGAATGTCATCAAAGCGTCATCGCTTGAGGGTAATCACTGGATACAAAACGAACTGGCCTCCGGTCGGGACGATTTCATAGAGCAGGATCTGAACGGTGGAGTCCACTTTAACGGTCGTTTCAGAAATGCAAAAGCACTGCGTACGGCCCTTGATAAAAGGACAGATATAGACAATCACCACAAGGAAGCCCTGTGTGAAATCTATGAGTCTGTGTTCAATCACAAACAATTCACCGGTCGGTCCGGCGCCATGTACAAGTACGAGGGTCTTGGTTGTATCTACTGGCACATGGTTTCAAAATTATTGCTGGCAACTGCTGAAGTTATAAAATCAGCCGTTGAGTGTGGCGTTGACGGTCAGCTATCGTCTTCGTTAATGGGACGCTTTGACGACATCAAAAACGGTCTGGGCCTGCACAAGCCCCCTGCCCTTTATGGAGCATTCCCCACGGATGCCTATTCCCATACCACGGGGTTTTCCGGTGTACAGCAACCGGGGTTAACCGGTCAGGTTAAAGAAGATCTGATCACCCGTTTTTACGAACTGGGTGTCAATGTCGAGAAGGGTGAGGTTTCCTTTTCTCCGGTTCTGCTCAGGCAAGCAGAGTTTCTATCAGGGCCAAAAGCCTGGCATTTCTCCGTGGGCGGTGCGATGCAATCTGAAGATCTGGATGCCGGGACTTTGGCTTTCACTCTTTGTGGTGTACCGGTAATTTACCGGATCTCGGAAAATAGCAGTATACAGGTCCATGTTTACCGTGGTGACCCTGAGACCATTTCGGGAAACCACTTAGGTGCCACCTGGAGCCAGTCCCTGTTTCGACGTGAAAAGCTCGTGAAAAAACTCGTGGTTAACCTGTCGGCGAATCAAATCAGACCGTAACTATTGCAAATTGGAACCATGTTTTCGCCGCCATTCGGTAATGGCCAGGTTGAATCGCCTGGCGATTTCGGGGTTGACCTGTAGCCTGCTATCACCCCAGTAACCCTCGGTATGTGGGGCTCCCCAGCGGGGCTGTGTATCCCAATTCGCATTGATATACGCCAGGGCGCGGATGACGTCACTGTTGTCGTTCATGTATTGAAACAGCGGTGCATACCAGGTATCCCATATTTCTGAATCGCTAACAGATTTTATGTCGCCCTTTTGGTTCCCATCCCAGATTGGAGCAATATTGGCATTGAAATTCTCTGCCAGATCGTAACCCTGTGGGGAAGACTCGGCGATCATGACAGGCTTGGCTCGCGAGCGGGCGAATTCAAGCACCTGATCGGTCAGTTCACGTTGACTGGCAGGTTCGTAATCCGTTGCAACTGCGGGGCGCTCATCAATTGTCAGAAACCACGAAGTGCCTATCCAGTCAACGTAGGCATCGCCCGGGTACCAGCTGGAAATGTCTTCAAACCGTTTCTCGATCATATCGTCAACCGGCGACGAGCTTGCCTGCCAGACATACTCGACATTCCCGACATTTGCTTCGCGCAGTTTGTCGACAACATGCCGGTACGCTGCCTTGTACTTTTCAGGGTCTCCGTAGCCCTGATTCCACATCCCGTCAAACTCATAACCCACCCTCAGCCACACGGGTTCATCTATCATTTTTATAAAGTGAGCGAGTTGCCCGATATGATCGTCATATTGTCCGTCGATGAGGTGATTCAACGCATTCGGGTGATTGTTCTCGACCAACGCCAGGCCAATAGCAAGCCCACCTGGAAACTCGGTGGCTGTTTTTCGGACATTGGCCTTACCGGCACCAAAGTCGGGTTCGATATCCAACTCATTGCCTTCGGCATCAATACCAAGCGCACTGAAGACATGCTGTTCTGACAGCAAATTGTAGAGACTGATATAGGCAGTGCTGCCATCCGGCTTCACACAGCAGTCGCTGTCGTAATAGCCGCGTATCGAGTCCAGATCCTGGCCAACAATAAACAATCGTGGTTGATCAATTTCTTCAGACTGATCAGTACCGGCCTGAGTCACGGGACTGCAGGCGAAACAAAGCAGCCCAAAAAGAATGCCTGCAAGTACGTTTTCAGACTGGTTTATGTAATTCATGCGCAAATTCCCAAACATTTTCCGATTAGCCTGCTAGAATAATGTAATCGTTTACATTTATTCAATTCATCATATCTGACAGGATAGTCAATGAGCAAGAGTTTGAAATCACAGAGCTACCCCATCTTGAAAGTGATGATGGTAGTTTTTCCAACCGGTAGCGTATAGCAATGCAGTTGATTAACCTGAAAACGAGCATGGTAAACGTTTTCAAATACGGTAATAATGATCCGGCTTTAACTAAAACCAGTCGCAGGAAATAATTTCATTGGGCCAGGTTTCCATCAAACAGGTAGCAGAAATAGCCGGTGTATCTATCGCCACGGTTTCGCGCTGCATCAATAATCCTTCGCAGGTCAGGGAACCTACCCGAATCAGGGTACAGGACGCAATTTTAAAGACTCGCTATTCACCCAACACCATTGCACAAAGTTTCAGACGTGGACGAACCAATGTCATCATGGTGGTGGTGCCATCAATCGGAGATCCGTTTTTCACCGACGTCATGCAGGGCATCCGCTCGGTGGTGGCTGAGCATGATTATTCCATCATCATCAGCGAGACCAATTTCAATACCATGACCGCAGAGGAAGTGGGGGCGATGATGGTTTCCCGCCAGGCGGACGGTTTCATCCTGCTTGCGAGTATTTTTCCATTTGGAAACGAAGTATTGGCCAGGGCTGAAAAACGTTCTCAACCCGTGGTTATCGGTTGCGAGACCATTTCTGCATCATTGGCGGATATCCCCAGTGTTCACATCGATAATGTGGCTGCTGCCCGGGAGGCGACAAATTTTCTGATCTCCAAAGGACACAAAAAAATCGCCTTCATGTCGGGACAAAAAACATCCCTGCTCACCAAGGACCGGGAATTCGGTTATCGCGCTGCAATGCAAAAGGCCCAACTCGCTATTGAGGACGGCTGGGTGGTAGAGGGCAAACTCAATATTGAGGGTGCAGGTAAAGCATGCCGCCAATTGTTGAATCATCATGACCGGCCAACGGCTATTTTCTGTGCCACTGATGAAATGGCCATTGCCTGTATGCATGAGATCAAGCATCAGGGCCTGCAAGTACCGGAAGATATTTCAGTCATGGGTTTTGACGATATTCGTTACGCAAGGGTGATGGAGCCGGCACTGACTACGATTTCCCAGCCTGCCAAGAAAATAGGCGAACGGGTTGCCATTCGCCTGTTCAAGGCAATTGAGACAGGCAATCAGCCAAACAACCAGCCGGTAATCCTGCCGCACAAATTAATCATCCGGGAATCAGTCGCAGCACCCCGAATCTGAGCGCAGGCAACACTCCGCTGGCGCGCTTATCCTGAACATAACACCCTCGGCTCTGTGCGCAAATCATGAGGTGATGGTTTCTGATAGAAACACGGTTGGTGGGTAACAAGCGAACGTAGGGTGCGTAACCTGTTACGCACCGGACCATCGTCGGATGTTAAAACCATTGGTGGGTAACAAGTTACCCACCCTACGGGTGCGCGACGTGAAGCACCTCGGGGTCCATCCCTTGATTTTTCACCGGCTTATTCGTCCAGAAACTCCCAGGTATCCGCACCATCGAACTTCCTGACAGGAATACCGGACGTATCTTCCGGTCGCATCATCCGCGTATTGATCGCTACCCGGCTATCGGTACTCTTTTCAACGCTCTCATAATGCGTGCTACAACCGCAGTTTTTGCAGTGATAGAACTCAATGCACTTATCACCCCACAGGTAGGCCTTTCTCTGTTCGGGTGAACCGGTAATATGGACCTGCTGACGTGTGTAATAAGCCCATTGCGCCCCGAGGCGGTGGCAAATAGAGCAGGTGCACTCTGTTAACGATTGCGGCTTTTCATCAAACTCCAATTTGATGGCGCCACAGTGACAGGAAGCGGATATCATGATTTGCTTATTGCTCCATCGGTCTAATGTTGGTGAGTTCTTCATCCGTAAAGATTCGTGATACGGCCATAAATCTTAAACCCAGTGGGATTTCCAGCGAAAAGCTTGAGCCCCTGCCTTCAGTGACATCAACCACGATGTGTGAGTTTTTGTAGTATTCAAACTGATCTGCTGCCATGTAGAACTTGCACCCTTCAATTTCACCCAGGCAAAGATCTCTCGAACCCACCAGGAAATCACCCTTTTCAAAACACATGGGTGCGGAACCATCACAGCACCCACCGCTTTGATGGAACATCAGGTCACCATGTTTTTGCTTAAGCTGGTCTATGACCGCCTTGGCTTTTTCAGTAACCGATATTCGCTCTACATACACTCAACAACCCCGCCGGTCAGAAAAACCCCAACGGGTTTTTGTCGTATGACATCAACACATTCTTGGTATGGCGATAATGGCTTAACATCATTTTGTGATTTTCACGGCCGATACCTGATTTCTTGTAACCACCAAAAGAAGCGCCTGCCGGATAGGCATGGTAGCAATTGCACCAGATTCGGCCTGCCTGAATTCCGCGGGCGAAAGTTTGCATCTGGTGTACATCACGCGTCCAGACACCAGCGCCCAGGCCGTAGAGCGTGTCATTGGCGATTTCCATCGCTTCGGCTTCGTCATTAAATGTGGTCACACACAGGACCGGGCCAAATATCTCCTCCTGGAAAATACGCATCTTGTTATGGCCTTTGAATATGGTCGGTTTGATGTAAAGTCCGTTCGGGTAAACCTCGTTTTCAAAGGCCTCACCACCGATCAGAACTTCGGCACCTTCCTGCTTTCCGACATCGATGTAATTGAGGATCTTCTCATACTGATCATTGGAAGCCTGCGCACCCATCTGGGTACCCAAATCCAGGGTATCACCCATCTTGATGGCGGCAACACGTTTCAGGCAACGCTCCATGAATTCTTCATAAATGCTTTCCTGGATCAGCGCACGTGATGGACAGGTACAGACTTCACCCTGATTGAAGGCAAACAGCACCAGACCTTCGATGGCTTTATCAAGGAAGTTATCGTCCTGGGCCATCACGCTTTCGAAAAAGACGTTCGGTGACTTGCCGCCCAGTTCCAATGTCACAGGAATAATATTCTCGGAGGCATATTGCATGATCAAACGACCGGTGGTGGTCTCGCCGGTAAAGGCAATTTTCTTGACATCCGGATGAGTCGCCAGTGGTTTACCGGCTTCCGGGCCAAAGCCGTTTACAATATTCAACACACCGGCGGGCAGCAAATCTGCAATCAACTCAACCAGGAAAAGGATAGAAACCGGTGTCTGCTCTGCGGGTTTCAGGACCACGCAATTGCCGGCAGACAACGCCGGTGCCAGTTTCCACGTTGCCATCAAGATCGGAAAATTCCAGGGAATGATTTGACCCACCACACCCAGGGGCTCATGAACCTCCATTGAAACAGTACTCGCATCGAGGTCTGCCACCTGCCCGGCTTCTGCACGAATAACACTGCCGAAATAACGGAAGTGATCCACTGCCAGGGGAATGTCGGCCGCCATGGTTTCGCGTATGGCTTTACCGTTATCCCAGCATTCCACCAATGCCAGGCTTTCGAGGTTTTCTTCTATGCGCTCGGCGATTTTGAACATGATATTACCGCGTTCGGTTACAGAAGTTTTACCCCAGGCATCGGCGGCCTCGCCCGCAGCCTTTACCGCCAGGTCTATGTCCTTGCTATTGGACTTCGGTATTCGGGTAATATGGCTTCCATCGACAGGGGAGATGTCGTCAAAATACTCACCATCTACAGGCGCGACCCATTCTCCGCCAATGTAATTTTCATATTTGGATTTGAATTCAGGCTTTTGATATGACATGACGGGCTCCTTTAATTGAATTTCCAAGTAATCATCTTATGCCAAATTTTCTTAGTTTGCTTGTTACCCACAAAACGTCTTGCACACGTATGTTCGTATGCATCGAGATGCCTTACAATTCAACCCAATGATAGAAAGCAACACGACAGCCGCCGATTGGCACCAGGTCAGTGCCACCGAGGCGACGAAACGACTTGGTGTTGACCCGGTCACCGGGCTTGACTCTGAAGAGGCCGCAGCCCGTTTTCAGCATTATGGCCCCAATCGTTTAAAGGAAACACCGCCGAGAAGCCGATGGCTGTTACTGGCTGATCAGTTCAAAGGCGTTCTTATCCTTGTGCTGATCGGTGCGGCTGTACTCGCTGCCATTATCGGAGACCTGACCGATGCAGTGGTGATTCTGGCAGTGGTTTTTATAAACGCCTTTTTGGGATTCTCCCAGGAACAGCGTGCCGAGCAATCGCTTGCTGCTTTGAAAAAAATGCTCGCCCCGACTGCGGAAGTCCGCCGTGACGGCAAGACGGTAGAACTGTCCGCTGATCAACTGGTACCGGGTGACATCGTCTTGCTGGGCCCCGGCGACAGGGTGCCTGCCGATGGACGTGTCATAGCCGCGCATAGTTTTGAGGTAGATGAATCTTCCCTGACCGGGGAATCCCGCACCGTCGGAAAACATGTGGACTCTCTGGCAGGTCGCGATGTTCCCCTGGCGGAACGTGCCAATCTTTTTTTCATGAATACCATCGTGACCCGTGGCCGGGCCGAAATGGTGATAACCGCCACCGGCATGAAAACACAATTAGGTTTATTGGCCGGTATGCTGGTGGAAACAAGGGACTCACCTACACCGCTGCAGGTACAGTTGGATCACCTCGGTAGGCGACTGGCGCTGATTGCGGGTATCGTGGTCGCCTTTATGCTACTGGCTGGCCTGTTGCGTGGTGAACCCTGGGTCAACATGGTCTTGACTGCCATCGCATTGGCCGTGGCTGCAATCCCGGAAGGACTTCCCGCGGTGGTAACAGTGACCCTTGCCGTTGGCCTGCAGCGCATGGCGCGCAACCAGGCCATAGTCAAACGCCTGGCTGCCGTGGAAACCCTCGGTTGCACCTCGGTGATTTGTTCCGATAAAACCGGCACGCTGACCGTCAACCAGATGACTGCTCGCCAGCTTTATACCTGTGATCGGCATCTGCAGGTAAGTGGTGAGGGTTACGATACCGCAGGTGAGATCACGGGCAGCGATTCAAACCTGCCGGATATGGATGCCCTGCTGATACCGATCACACTTTGCAACGACTCCGAGTTACGCGCTGGCCAGGTCATCGGTGACCCGATGGAACGAGCCCTGCTGACGGTTGCATTAAAGGGGGGATATGACCGTGTACAACTGCAACAGCGTTATCCACGTATAGCCGAGATTCCCTTTGATACTGAGCACAAGTACCAGGCCACCTTTCATCTTGTAGGTGAACGTGTGCGTGTCATGGTCAAGGGTGCCCCGGATGTTTTACTGAACCGCTGCGCAATGGTGTTTGAAGAAGGTGGTGACCAGGCACTTGATGCCGCACAACTCGAACGAATTGAAAACGCCAACGAACAGATGGCGAATACCGGTCTGCGGGTACTGGCCGTGGCCTGGACGGATTTGCAGGCACGGGATTTCAAGCCAAATGGTGACCTTTTTGCACACGTGAAAGACCTCGTATTCACTGGCCTGGTGGGCTTGATGGATCCCCCCAGACCTGAGGCCCGTGACGCCATCGCCTTGTGTCATGATGCCGGGATCTCGATCAAAATGATCACCGGAGACCAGAAAATTACAGCCTCCGCTATTGCCCGTGAACTGGGTATTGTTGGTTCGGTTGTGACCAGTACCGAACTCGATGCCATGAGCAGTGCCGAATTGTCCTCCGGAATTGATGACATGGGTGTTTTCACCCGCGCCACTCCGGAGCAAAAAGTGCGTATCGTGCTTGCACTCAAAGCTCGGGGTCATGTTACCGCCATGACCGGTGACGGCGTGAATGATGCACCGGCGCTGAAGACTGCTGATATAGGGGTCGCAATGGGGCTCACCGGTACCGATGTGGCCAGGGAGGCGGCTACCATGGTGCTGACCGACGATAATTTCGCCACCATTGTGAAAGCCGTAGAAGAAGGGCGCACCATTTACGATAACATCGTTAAGTTCGTACGCTTTCAGCTTTCCACGAATATTGGGGCAATTTTGACCGTATTGATAGCGCCGTTCCTCGGGCTTCCATTGCCGTTTACCCCGATTCAGTTGTTGTGGGTCAATATTATTATGGACGGCCCGCCTGCAATGGCGCTGGGTGTGGATCCGGCTCAACCGGACACGATGTCCCACAAACCACGCAAGGTTACCGATCGAATTCTAAAGTTCCGTCTCTTGGGCAAATTGATGACCTATGGACTGATCATGATGATCGGAACATTGGGCGTCCTGTGGTGGGGCTTGCAGAACGGTTCAGCGATATATGCGCAAAGCCTGGCTTTCACGACATTTGTATTGTTCCAGGTGTTCAATGCCTTCAACGCACGGGTGGCCAAGAGAAGTACTTTCAATGCAAATTTCTTCCGAAATCGCACACTCTGGCTGGCCTTGACCGCTGTGGTGGTACTACAGGTGCTGGCCGTGCAGTGGACACCCGCAAATGCAATATTCGGTGTTGAAAAGCTCGCGCCAGGCGATTGGCTGATAGCCACACTGGTTGCCAGTTCTGTTTTGTTTCTTGAGGAATTCCGAAAATTTATTTTACGGAGAGGAAGATGAAGCATCCTGCGCAAATCTTCAGCGCCGAACCGGTAGCGAATCATTAAAACTGTTTAACGTAGTCCTCGACGCGCTCGATAGCCGGTTTTAGATCATTAGCGAGACCAATGATCTCGAGCCAATTTTCATTATGTGCCGCCATCTCAAGGGCTAAACACAGATCAGACAGCGAATTCGCTCCAACCGCGCGTGCCGATGACTTGAGTTTATGGCACTGAAACCTGACCTGCTCAAAATCACGTTGCCTGAAAGCCGTCTCAAACCCGGAGAAGACTTCGTTTGTCTGCAAAACAAATTTTTGCAACAAAAGCTGTTTTGCATTGTGATCATTCTCAAAGATACCATTTAGTGACTCAGGGTCTATCGCACTGTCCTGATGGGACGGACGCTCTAACTGCCCGAGCACAGCTTTGTTGTTTGAATCCTTTGCGGATGGTAATTCCTTTGACAACATAGTGTCCGGGGCCCCATCCGGTGCTGGCAACCATTTTATAATGGTCGAAAACAAATTACCCGGCTCTACCGGTTTGGCGATAAAGTCTTCCATGCCTGCTTCCATACATGCCTGGCGGTCCTCTTTGAACACGTTGGCCGTCATTGCGACAATTGGTATGGTCTCGTTGCTTGTCTGGGAGGCGACTGTAGAGCGGATCAGGCGTGTTGCTTCCAGACCATCCAATTCGGGCATCTGTATATCCATTAATATCAGGTCATAATCGTTTTCACGCGCCATTTTCACGGCCAAACGACCGTTCTGAGCCGTATCCGTGACCAAACCCACACTGGATAGCAGTGCTACGGCAACTTCAAGGTTGATGGCATTGTCTTCAGCCAGCAATATCCTTGAACCACCATACCGATCTCTTAACTGCTGCTCGGCATCCATTACGACAGAAGCAGGCCGGGTGGAAGTTTGACTCTGACCAAGGTCGATCCGCGCAGTAAACCAGAACGTGCTACCCTGGCCCAACTTGCTTTCGGCACCCACTTCACCACCCATCATAAGCACCAGGCGCCGGGTAATGGTGAGACCCAACCCGGTACCACCATGGACCCGCGTGGTGGAGTCATCGGCTTGCTCAAACGCCCCAAACAGGTCGGGCAATTTATCGGCTGTGACACCGATACCCGTGTCCTGCACTTCGAAACGCATCAGTAGTTGTCTATCTGTCTCTTCGAGTACGCTGGTGTGCAGAACGATCTTACCCCGATCGGTAAACTTGATTGCATTTCCGACATAATTCATCAATGCCTGGCGTAGCCGGGTTGCATCACCCTTGAGCCAGACAGGCGTGTCGCCAACATCGACTTCAATGGTTAACCCTTTGGCCCTGATTTCCTCGCGGAACATCGTCCGGATATGCTCCAACATCTCTATGAGATTAAAATTTGAGTATTCCAGGGTCAGCTTTCCAGCTTCGATCTTTGAGAGGTCAAGGATGTCATTGATAATCATCAACAGATGTCCTGCGTTGGCCTTGATCTTTGTCAGACGACCGGACTGATCCTGTCTTGGCTCTTCCCGTAATAAAAGATGAGCCAAACCGATGATGGCGTTCATTGGTGTACGTATTTCGTGGCTCATGTTGGCAAGAAAGATACTTTTGGCCCTATTCGCCGACTCGGCTTTTTCCCTGGCCTCGGCTAATTGTGCAGTGCGTTCTTCCACTAATTCCTCGAGATGATGACGGTGGGCATCAAGCTCCTGTGTCAGTTGTTTTTTCTCGGTTATATCGTCCTTGACCGCAACGTAATGGGTTACTTTTCCGTCCGGACTGCGAATAGGGGTGATAATCGCGTGCTCAATGTACTCCTCGCCATTTTTGTTCTGGTTAGAAAACTCACCTTGCCATGCACTACCGCTGGCCAATGCAGTCCATAAGGATCGGTAAGTTTCCGGTGGAGTTTTACCTGTCTGCAGAATGCGGGGGTTCTTTCCAATGACGTCTTCCCGGGTAAATCCCGTCGCCTCGAGGAAAGCCTCGTTGACATACTCAATTTCCGCCTTGAGGTTGGTGATTACAATGCTCTCCGGACTTTGCTCCACCGCCTGGGCCAGTTTGCGCAATTCACCCTCCATACGTAAACGATCATCAATGTCCCGCACAACCGCCACAAAAACACTCGGGTTCTCATCCATGTACTGCAGGTGAATTTCAACCGGATACATGGTCTGGTCTTTACGGCGATGAACGGTGGTAAAAATCAATTCTGGTTGCTCACCTTTGCGAAGCGTTTCGGTCATCTTAATAAAAGACGCGGCTGTGAATTGTGGTTTAATATCCACTGGTGTCATAGATCGCAATTCTTCCATTGAATAACCTAGATTTGATTGCGCCACCTTATTTACATCGATAAAACACAAGGTCTGACCATCAAAAATCAGAATTTCATTCAAACTATTTTCGAGCACCCGGCTGAATCGGGCCGATTTGCTCTCCAGGCGTCGACGCTGGATAATGCGCCACATTTCATTGGCGATCAGTTGCGCGGTTTCCGCCTCGAGCCCGGTATAATCGCTGTCCCTGTTGCCGATGCCAACAACCACTATCACCTTGCCATCATCGACAACCGGCACGCAGATCATTCGTTTCAGTTCAGTGTTTCCCTTCGGCAGACCGTGTTGATGTTTATAGTCAGAATAATCGTTGAACATCACAGTGGTGAGCTCGCGCCGTGCATCCGCACAAATGCCTACTTCGTCGATCAGAAGGTGTGCCCCACCGGTGGCATCAAAGTACTCATCCAGCGTGCGTTCTGACCAGATGGTTGATTCGGTGCTTTTGTCTTCACTCTCGCAAAAATGTAAAAAAGAGACACAACTGTAAGTGAGGTCTTCTAAGAGATCCAGGCCAGCTCGAATGAATGCGTTTTCTTCCCTTTTTTCGGCGATTAAGGACAGTTTCTGAATGGCTTCAGCGCGATGGGTCTGGAGCAGCATGAACTCATCGTTTAATTTGCGTTGAGTGATATCGCGGCCAACACCCAATACACCCAAAAGCTCACCATCGGGTTGGAACATCGGCACCTTGATGATTTCAAGCTGCTCTATATGTCCATCGTCAGTAAAACATGCCTGTTCCTCGCTGGTGAAGCGTTGGCCAGTAGACATTGCCTTCTGATCCTGCTCGCAATAGGTCTCTGCCAATTGCGCATCCATAAAGTCGAAATCGGTCTTGCCTACAATTTCATTCTCGTCAGCACCGAGATAGCGTTCAAACCTGTGGTTACAGGCGAGGTATACACCCTGCCGGTCTTTTAACCAGACCAGGTCAGGTAGTGCATCGATTAGTGCATGCCAGTGAGCCTGCCCCAGTCGGTGCTCACCCTCTTGATTCTCGACAATAGCTTTTGACCGCAGATAGATAGCTTCGACATCGATCATGGTCTTTTCAATGGCCGGGACGAGCCGTTCGAGATTGTCTTTGCGAATAAAATCATCAGCCCCGTTCTTCAACAGTCTGATCGCATTTTCAAAATTGTCGATGTCCGAAATGATAATACAGGGCAGTTTTGGCGTCGTTTTTCTTATATGATCCAACGCCTTTAGTGCGTCGTCTCCGGAGTCACTGCACATATCAAACAAAACACAGTCCCAGTTTTGTTCGATCAGGTTTTTCTGTACACCTTCTGCACTCTTTACCTGCACAAGGTTCAGCGCAGGCCAGCGCTTGCACAGGTGCTTTTTAATAAGCGATAAATCTGTGCTGCAATTGCTAATGATCAAAACATGAAACGGTGTCAACTCTTTTCCCTTTCAGCCTGCTACCCCGTGAATGCATCGTAACAAAACCCCGCACTTCTTCAATGCAAGGGGTTTGTATCCATATTACAGGTTCGTTTAGAAAACTTCTGGCTATACTCCTACTGTTTTGTGCCTTGTTGACAGGCACCAGGCTATTCTCACCTATTTCCCGCCATTTGTATCCTGCAAAAACTCACAGGGACTTCCCGGTCAACTAGCGCCCTGAAATATTCTATTGTTGGCTTCAAACCTTCAACCAGCGTGACGCCTGGCTCCCATCCAAGTTCCGCTTTAGCCTGCGTGATGTCCGGTTGTCGTTGAGTCGGGTCGTCCTGGGGCAAGGGCTCAAATATCAATTTGGAGTTGGAGTGGGTCATTTCAATGACCTTTTCAGCGAGTTTCTTAATGGTGAACTCACCCGGGTTGCCCAGGTTGACCGGACCGGTTAGATCTTCCCTCGAATTCATTAATTTTATCAGGCCCGTTACCAGGTCATCCACATAGCAGAAAGAGCGGGATTGGCTACCATCACCATAGATGGTGATGTCATGGCCTTGCAGCGCCTGCATGATGAAGTTTGAAACCACGCGACCGTCATTGGGCAACATCCTGGGTCCATAAGTGTTGAAAATTCTGGCCACCTTTATCTGTGTGTTGTGCTGGCGGCGGTAATCAAAAAACAATGTCTCGGCGCAGCGTTTACCCTCGTCATAGCAGGAACGGATACCGATCGGGTTTACATTACCCCAGTAATCTTCTGTTTGTGGGTGTACTTCAGGGTCACCATATACTTCACTGGTTGAAGCCTGAAGGATTCGTGCACCCGTGCGCTTGGCAAGACCCAGCATATTGATTGCACCATGTACGCTGGTCTTGGTGGTCTGTACCGGGTCGCGTTGATAGTGGATGGGCGATGCCGGGCAAGCCATGTTGAATATCTGATCGACTTCGACGTAAAGGGGAAACGTTACGTCGTGACGCATGAGTTCGAAGTTCGGGTGATCGAGCAGGTGAATAATATTGCGTCGGGTGCTGGTGTAAAAATTATCCACACACAATACATCATGCCCCAGGTTCAAAAGTCTTTCGGACAGATGCGAACCCAGAAATCCGGCCCCACCAGTAATCAGAATTCTTTTTGATGAAGTGCTCATGTTTTCCCCTGATTGATACTTCTGTTTCCTGAAAACCACCTGTAAGCAGCAACCCTGTCTCGCCACCTTCAAGCGCAAGACATATTATCACTCTGCTTGAGAGCTTGTCGAAATTCGTGCCGGTCAATTTATCTAGCGTTTTATGGGTCAAATAGTGACGTTATTTGTCAGTGACATTAGTCACGATATTGGGCGAACAGTCCGGTTGGAGGTAAAAAACCTGCAATTTCACCACTTTAAGTACAAATTTGAAACAAATTCAAACATGTGGCACAAATTGTGCATGTCTTTAGTACCTGATCGAATTATTCGACTAAGACAGGGATGTTTTGCAGGAATAAGGATATGCGTATTTTAAAAGAGTTTTTTGCCCTACTGACCGTTCTATTCGTAACCGAGCCAGCCTATGCCCAGCCTGAGCGGGGTAAAAGTTCACGTGTCTTCGGGCAGGGGCAGCCACTGTCGCTACAGGAACTGCTAACTGGTAAATTGCGCAGCCGCCTCGCAAATCATCCACCACCGACGATCAGCCTGAACACCAGTGGCTTCAAGGTCAAAAACAGGAATCATGTCTATCTTAGCTGGACTGGTTCGAACAGTGTCAATATTTATCTTAATGACTCTCTGATTACCACGGTTAACGGTAGCAACTACGATGACAATATTGGTTGCAAAGGCAGCGCGACTTACACCCACAAAGTGTGTGACATAGTCACCGGCGCCTGCTCCAATATCACAACGACCGCCCTCTGATTGCATTTTTTTTGCGATCGTTCAAGGCCACCTTTTGGTGGCCTTTTTTAATTTGAATGGCAGCCGCTTCAACCGACTCAATAGGGTTTGAGAGATTTCTTCGCTCGAACCTTTAAGGATGATAAGCCTTTTTCCTGATCATCATGACCGGCCAGATTGCATGTGCCACAGCCTGCTTTTCCAAAACCGGATCGGGTGCCGGATCGGGTCTGAGATTGCCACCTGGTTTATATAGATAAGACGTCGCGGGTGTCTTGTGCTGCATGATGACCACCTTGCCATCAACCAACCAGCCCTGAATATCATGAAACTGCATCTGTGCCCGACCTGTGCCCTGGTAATACCCCGGGAGGGTCAGGTCACGACCTACGGCGGGATGACGGCTATCTACGCCCATCAGTGAAAGTAAAGTGGGCAGCAGGTCAATCTGGCTGGTAATACCCGGTACACGACGTGGCGCTATACTTCCGCCCAAAATGACTCCGGGAACATGAAAGCGCTCAACAGGGATCAGGTGAGCACCCTTAACCCGCGAGTTGTGATCTGAGACAACCAGGAATACCGTGTTATCCCAGTAGTCGGACGCCTTCGCCAATTCCAGAAACCGGCCAAGTGCATAATCGGCATAGGACACTGCCATGTGACGCGGGCCATCCGGACCGCTGCGTTCTTCTACTTTGCCGGATGGAATCTCAAACGGCTTGTGGTTACTGGATGAAAATACCAGGCTGAAAAACGGTTTATCACCCATTCCGCTCAAAAATTCGTGCGCTTTCAGAAAAAGGTCCTCATCCGAAACACCCCAAGTGGACACGAACCGGGGGGCATCAAAATCTTTCTGATCGATTACCTTTTGAAAACCGTTATTCAGAAAGAAGCGTCGCATATTGTCAAAATGGGCCGAACCACCATAGATGAAACTGGTATGGAAATTCTGATCCTGCAAAACATTCGCGATGGTAAAAAAGTCCTCTTGTGTTTCATTCAGCTTGACGACACTGCGTTTTGAAGTAGGTGGAAAACCTGAAACTATGGCTTCGAGCCCACGCACCGAGCGTGTTCCGGTTGCATAGAGTTGTTCGAACCAGATGCCTTCACCGGCAAGCGCGTCCAGATTCGGTGTCAGATTCTCACCACCGAGGCTACCGACAAATTCGGCACCCAGGCTCTCTTCCAGGATAATCACAAGGTTCATTGGCCGGTCGAGACGCCGTGTTGCTAGCTGGTCGTGCATCGTAGGGTTGGCACTTTGCAGGTCTACTTTGTCGGCCAGACCCGCACCTTCAACCACGATACGGAGGGCCTCATCTTCATCCATTTTTCCGTAACTCGCAGAGCCGCCCCTGGCATCCCGGTACTGTCCGTAAATTGCATAAATCAACGTATAAGGCGAATTCAGCGGTAACTGGTTAACCATCGAATCCGTGGTGAACGCCACGGTGCTTGGATTGACTGGATGGTGGGCCGTTGTTGAGCGGATCATTGCGAGGGTCAAAACCGCAATTAACGGCATCAATAACAGGGCACCCGGAAAACGTCGATGGAATGAAACCCGGGTGACATCCCTGGTCATTCGCCACGCCAGATAGGCAGAGACTGCTGTTACAACAGCCACAGCCGCCATAAGCCAACCATATGAGGTAAACAACATGGACAATACTTCACGGGGATACTTCAGATATTCAACATAGATGTAGTTCGGTCGCGCATCGTATTGATCGATGTACGGAATCGTACCCAACTCCACCCACACGACAAAAAATGTCACCACGACCAGGTAATAGCGAAGCACGGCACCCCTGAATTTATGCCCGGATAACCATGGTGCCGCCAGTAAAGCCGGGCCTATCAACATACCCATCAGGACAATATCAAAGCGGATACCCTGCAGCAAAATAAACAAACTGCCGCCGGTGGGCGATACGCGATCCCAATACCAGGCTATCAGGACCAACCGCGAAATGCTCAACAACAATAGCAAGAAGCCAAGCACGCGTAACGGGGCTGCAAGTGATCGTATGGTATTCATTATGCCCGGTAGCATTATTCAGACAGTCTCCGCCATGAAGCGAAAGCGAAAGTACGCAAATTTTTGCTGATTACCTACCGGGGTATGATGAATTTGATGACCGGTCTCGACCAGTTTGAAGCCCGGGCCCAGCTCTGCGGTCAATTTATCTGCATCGTATTGAACGATATCAAGCCCGCTGCATTTGCATGGTCCATCGATGGCGAAAGTCATGATAATAAGGTGTCCACGCGGTTCAAGCGCTTGCTTAAGTATATTTATGTAGCTTTCTCTATCCGCCCTATTGGTTAAAAAATGAAATACGGCCCTGTCATGCCAAAGTGCAAACCGGTGTGGTGGCTTGAAGCAGGTTACATCTGTTTCATACCAATGCACCTTGTCTGCCTTATCCATCAGCCTTTTTTTAGTGTGGGCAAGTGCACTACCTGAAATATCCAAGACGCTTATGTCGGTATATGCTTCATCAAACAGTTTATCCACCAGGATTGACGACCCTCCGCCGACATCAATAATCCTGGCATCCGGGGGCAGTTGAGTATTGGTGATAAGCAAAAGGGACAAGACCGGCTCCTGCTGATACCAACTCACTTCGAGGGGTGATTTATTCCGGTAAACATTTTCCCAATGTTGCTTTGTTTCAGACATACATTACCCATAAAAAAACTACACAGCTTATTGTACCAAGCTGCGGGTTACTCATTTCATATTTAGATAAGGACCGCATGGCAGGTACCACTCGACGAACCGATCCAGTTTCGCGGGGTCAATAACTTATAGCTTTATAAATAAATAACTTCCTTTTGGAATGGACTTTTATCCGCTCCAGGGCATGCATTATCAGGAGTTAATCAACATGAATTCAACCCGGATGTCTCTCTTCATATTTATACTGGTTATGAGTTTCACCGCAATGTCACCAGTATGGGCGAAAAAAAATCTTCCGGCCATAAACGATGAAGGCATGGAACTCGTCAAAGATTCCAACCTGACCACCGTTTACGCCGATCCGGATGCAGATTTGAGCATTTACAATCGCGTCATGCTTCTCGATGCCACCGTCGCGTTCAAGAAAAACTGGAAACGTGACCAGAACCGTTACGGCAACCCACTGAGGGTCAAGGATAGGGACATGGTGAAAATTCAGGAAGAAGTCGCTGCAACTTTCC
>RCNE010000078.1_pt1 | contig 42257 bp, 38 predicted proteins | sample 2041361 | NCBI WGS metagenome assembly RCNE01 (sample SAMN09708229, study PRJNA481090) | Marine sediment metagenome, whole genome shotgun sequencing project. | reverse complement strand
CACGGTTACTTCGCCGATGACCTGCGTGTCGAATACCCCAGCGGATCTGGAAACATGACGACGCTAGACCTTGTCGCCAAAGATCTCTCGCAGCGGCTCATTGACGTATTCCTCCGCGATGACCATGGATCTCGTCCCGTCTTTGGTAGCGACGGTCGATTCTTTGAGGAACCCGCCTGGCGAGATCGCCTGCTGTTCTACGAGTACTTCCACGGCGATACCGGGGCGGGCCTTGGTGCAAGTCACCAAACGGGGTGGACCGGCCTTGTCGCCGAGCTCATCGAACAGGCTATGCGAAAAAGCCCGCTTCCTTAGGTAGTCCAGCGCGACCATTGGGCTCTGGTAGCCGTAGCGAATCGGAGATACGGTGTTGGCGGACCCAGGCTGGCATTACCTCGAGTTCGAGCAGAAACACCGAATGAGGACTGGAAGAATCGTCGCAATCGTTGTTGGAGTGCTTGTCCTACTACCCGCCCTTCCGCCTGGACCAGGGTGGTCGAGAGAGGAGCGCTGCCGTACATTCGCGCGACTCGCCGACGTAAGCGGCCGTTCGCCCGTTGGGTTGGTCCTATTCCCAGCGGAAGAAGCGAAGCGCTAGCGCGGTGCTTACAACCGTGATTGCACCAAAAATGAGCCAGGAGAGCCCGGCGTCGAGGCCGAGCCATGCATCCTGGGTCATCTGGACCGCGTGCCAGAGTGGAGTGAAATCGGCCACCGTTTTCATGCCCGCGGTGAGCACCTCTGGGGGTGGGCCTGCGCCACCGAGGAAGAGCATCACGAACCAGACCAACATACCGATCGCCTGAGCTGCGCGAGCGGTCGGCAGGACCGCTCCAAGAAAGATCCCGAAGGCACCAAAGCCGACGACCAACAACACGAATACCCCGAACACGGCGAGTGTCGACTTGGCAGGCTCGAAGTCGTACACCAAGTTGGCGGCGACGAGGAGGATCGCACCGCTTGCCACCGACAGTACGAAAGTAACGGCGAGCTGTGCGACTGCGACCTCCCAAGCTCCGATCGAAGAAGCGTGGAAACGCTTGAGCACTCCGCGCTCTCGGTTGCCGGCGAGATGGGTGGGAATACTGATCACGCTCACCGATGCAACGACGAGGGCAAGATAAGCGGGCACGTAGTAGCTCATCGGTCCGAGCCCCCGGAAGACGATTTCCTCTCCCGGTCCGGTGGGCTCGTTGCCGAAGACCCCGCCGAGAACGAACAAGATGATTAGTGGCAAGGCGAGGGAGAAGACGACGGTAAGCGGCTCTCGCAGGAACAGTTTCAGTTCTACCCAGGCCAACTCGACTGTCTTCATGTCAAGCCTCCCCGCTGGTGATGGTGAGAAAAACATCTTCCAAGCTTGCCCGTTTCAGATCGAGGTCTATTGGGAATACATTCCGGTTGGCCAACTGGGCCGCCACCCGAGCCAGAAGAGCTCCGTGCCCGGTGACCGTCACCCGGCGACCGTGCCGTTCAAATCCGTCAACCTCTTCGATCTGCTGCAGGAACTCAAGGTCGCCTAGGTCGGTGGAGAAGGTGACACGAGCGTCACCGGCGTAGCGCTCGATCAGGCCTGCAACGGTGTCGAAGGCCACAACGCGACGGTCATCAATGACAGCGATTCGATCGCACAGGCTCTCAGCCTCGTCCATGAAGTGAGTAACCAACACAACAGTCGTGCCGAGGTCTCGAATCTGCCGGATGAGATCCCACGTCGTGCGGCGCGACGTGGGATCGAGTCCGGTCGTCATCTCGTCGAGGAACACCAGTCGCGGTGCGTTCGCTACCGCCAACGCCACAAACAGGCGCTGCTGCTGTCCCCCCGAGAGACTGCCGAAGGCGGCGTCGCGTTTCTCCGAGAGATTCCACTGCTCAAGGACCGTCTCCCATGGTGGTCCTCCGGGATTGCGTAAAGAGAACAGCTTCAGTGCTTCCCACACCTTGAGACGATCGGGCAAGGCGGACTCCTGAAGCTGTGATCCGATCTTGCGCCGCAGCTGCGTTGCCTCTTGCCTCGGATCGTGCCCGAGGACCTGCAACTCTCCTCCGTCGGCTCTTCGCAGGCCCTGCAGGCACTCGACGGTTGTGGTCTTGCCCGCACCGTTGGGGCCGAGGATCCCGAAGATCTCGCCTTCCTCAACGGAGAAACTGACGTCTTCTACAGCGACAAAGCTTCCGTAAAGCTTCTGCAGGTGTCGAGCTTCGACGATGGCGGGCATCTACGCCTCGCAGTCACGCCCTGTGCGCCGAGCCCGGAGTATCGCCCACAGGACCAGCAGCGCCACGATCACGACGACCTGCGACATCACAATGACTTGGGTTCTGTCCTGTGGGGTCACTCCGTCGATACGCCGTTTCGATTCAGAGTGGCCCAGCGTCTCATCGGTTGCTGTCATTTCAATCGCTCTTTCCGGGTCGACCTGATTTGGCAACTAGTGCTCCGGCGCCTAGTCCTTCCACTATGTCGCTATATGAGACCGATTACCAGTGCTAGAGGTTGACGACCCCTCTTGGCTCGAGCAGTTAGCGCGCAGACCCGACATCGACTTGGGTCGCGTTCGGGGTCTACGCAAAGAACCCCTGTTTCTTGAGGTACTCGAGGACGGTCTTGCTGTAGCGCGCTTGGCCCTCCGGGGTGTATTTCACCATGGTGTAGATCTGGGCGAGGTTCTTCACGTCGAACTCTTCGACAAGCTCACGCAGCCGGGGAACGTTCATGTAGCGGTCCCATCCGGCTTGGTCACGCTCCCGGTAGATCTCTTTGATCTCGTCGTCGCTGTGGTCCTGGTAGGTCTCATGGTGGATCAGCCCATCAAGAGGAAGACGGTCGCGGGGCGCCGGGTCCTCGGCCGGCCATCCGAGCGAGAAACCCACCACAGGCATGACCCCTTCGGGAAGTTCGAGGATCTCACCGATCTGGTCGGCGTTGGCAAGTGTTGAGCCCATGTAGCAAATACCCATCCCCTTCGCCTCGGCAGCAAGGGCGACATTCTGCGACACCAAGATCGCATCGACCGCTGCCACTAAGAACGCAAAGAAGTCACCGAAGTTGTCCGGCGCATCATTGATGCGCAACCATTTGCGCATGCGGCGGAAGTCGGCGCAGAACGTCAACACTGCTGGCGCATCGCGCACCATGGTTTGTTCCATGTGTGGCCAGTACAGCCGCTCCCGCATCTCAGGATCCTGCGACACGATGATCGAGTAGGTCTGCATATTCCCCGAAGACGATGCCCGGGTCCCCGCAGCGAGGATCTCGGTGAGCGAGTCGGCATCTATTGGGTCCGGTTTGTACTGACGAATAGATCTGTGGCCGTGGATAGTCTCGAAAATGTCCATGGAGTTCAATGGTAGGGGTGCTGCCCTGTGGGCAGCGTGCGGTTCGGCTGCGCCCAACGCGGGCGTCGTGTTAGCGAAATTGTCCTGGAAAACAACAAATTGCCTACCGGCACCCATAGGTGGTTGAATGGCGTTGCAGGATCACGACAGAACAGCTCCTAGGGAAGGTGGCAAACGATGGCTGAGTTCTTCACCGATGTGGCCGAACCAATCCGCTTTGAGGGACCCGATACGACCAATCCGCTTGCCTTCCGCGTCTACGACCCCGACCGTATCGTCGCCGGGAAGCGGATGGAAGAGCACCTTCGCATTGCTGTTTGCTATTGGCATTCCTTCACATGGCCGGGCAGCGACATTTTTGGGGACGGAACCTTTGATCGGCCCTGGATCGGCAATGTTGCCGACCCGATGGCAGCGGCCCGTCAGAAGATGGATGCTGCGTTCGAGTTCTTCGCAAAACTCGGCACGCCTTACTTCTGCTTCCACGACCGTGATATTTCACCCGACGGTGCCGACTACGGCGAGACGTTGAGCAATCTCCACGCCATGGTCGACTACGCCGCCGAAAAAATGGAGCAAACCGGTGTCAATCTGCTGTGGGGGACAGCCAACGTTTTTAGCCATCCTCGCTTTGCGGCGGGTGCAGCCACCAATCCCAACCCAGAGGTTTTTGCCTTTGCTGCTTCCCAGGTACGGCATGCGCTCGAAGCGACACACCGTCTCGGCGGTCAAAGCTATGTGCTCTGGGGAGGGCGCGAGGGCTACGAGAACCTGCTCAATACCAGCATGAAACAAGAGAGCGAGCAGTTGGCCCGCTTTCTAACTCTGGTTGCTGAGCACAAGCGCAAGATCGGGTTCACCGGCCAGCTCTTCTTGGAGCCAAAGCCGCAGGAACCGACAAAGCACCAGTACGACTACGACTCGGCCACAGTGCATGGATTCTTGGAGCGCTACGACCTCGTCGACGAGTACCAGGTCAACATCGAGGTCAACCACGCAACCCTCGGCGGCCATAGCTTCCACCACGAAGTCGCCTACGCAGTCGAGAACGGAATCCTTGGCAGCATCGACGCCAACCGTGGTGACCCGCAGAACGGCTGGGACACCGATCAGTTCCCGAACTCGGTTGAAGAACTGGTGCCACCATTGCACGAGGTATTCGCCGCAGGCGGCTTCAAGACCGGTGGCTTCAACTTCGACACCAAGCTGCGTCGCCAGAGTCTCGACCGGACCGACCTGTTCCACGGCCACATCGGTGGAATCGACACGTTGGCGAAGGCGTTCCTCGTTGCTATGAACATGATCGAGCAAGAGACGCTGAGCAAGGCCCGTGCCGACCGCTACGCCGGCTGGAGCGGTGATCTTGGCAACTACATCATGTCCGACGACGTATCTCTCGAGGCCCTTAGCGACAAGGTGTTGGCCGAGAGCCTCGATCCCAAGCCGGTCTCCGGAAGACAGGAAGCGCTAGAGAACCTGGTGAACCGGGCGATCTGGTCGGAGCGGTCCTGAGCAGTAGCCGATGCTGCGGGGTGGGGTGACCGCGGATCGGCACAACGCTTGAGATGGATTACGCTCATCGCTTGATGAGAGACAAAAGCAACCCATTCCGCTTGGCTGCGGTGGCTCTGACGCTTGTATTTGTTGTCGCCGCATGCGACTCGAGTACGTCTACCGAGACCACAGCCGTCGTCGGTGACACCACAAGCACCACAGCAACAGCACCACCGACGGGAGTGTCGGACGAGCCACCAACGGTGATCGCCAGCGCCGACCTCGATCAACAGGTTGTCGACCAGCTGACTGCGCAGATCGTCGAGCTAATCAACGCCACAGAAGAAGTGCGTGGGCTGCGGTTTCTGACAAAACCGACGGTGACCATCCTTACCCCCGAGGAGCTGGCCGACAGGGTCCGCGCCGATCTCGAAGAGGAAATCGATAGCGATGAGCTGGCCGTCGACACCCGACTCCTCCAGCTACTCGGCAAGCTGGCCCCGGGAGCTGACCTCGAAGAGATGCTCATCGATCTCTACAGCGAACAGGTTGCCGGCTTCTACGACCTCGACACCGGGGAGATGGTCATTGGCGGGGACGCTGCCGACCTGACACCGCTCAACTCAAGTGTCGTTGTCCACGAGCTTGTCCATGCCCTCACCGACCAACACTTCTTGTTCAACGACGACTACCAAGCCATGTGGGACGAGGAACGCTACGACGAGGCGGCTGCCTTCCTGTCACTCATGGAGGGCGACGCCACCTACTTCCAGCTTGTCTATATCCAAGAGTTGCCCCTTGCCGAGCAGATGTCTTTGGCCACAGAGGCTCTGGAACAGATGAACGCCACGTCTGTGATCAACTCAGTTCCAGCCTGGATACGGGAGGACTTGGCGTTCCCCTATGACACCGGGCAGTTGTTTGTTGAGTCGCTCGTTTCGTCGGGCGGGATCGCTGCGGTTGATGCGGCCTACAGCGCCCGCCCCCCTTCGACGGAATCAGTGATGCATCCGATGCGGTTTGCCAGTGGTGAGGGCATAGTCGAATTTGCACCGCTGGCTATCGAGCTCGACGGGTACGAGACCCACGAGCTGTCAACATACGGAGAATGGGGATTCCGTCTGCTTCTTGGCGACGGCAACACCGCTGCGTTGGCCGCCCAGGCCGCCAACGGGTGGGGTGGCGACTCCTATCAGGTGCTCTTCGATAACGACGATGTCGTCTTTGTTGTTACTTACAAGGGCGATACCGAAGATGACGCCTTCGAGCTGGCAGATGCGTTGATCACCATGGTCACTGAGACACTCGAGATGGGTGACGGTGTCGGGGATACCGGCGGCATCACCTTCAGTACCGAGGACGGCCGGTATGCGTATCTGGACAGAATCGGAGACGGCTTTGTTTTCGCAATCTCGACAGATGCCGAAGCCGGCGCGGCTGCCGTCGCCCAAGCGCGCATTCCCTAGCAGGGGTCTTACGGCCAGCAACGCCACGCTCTAAGTTGGCTATGTGTTCCGAGCGCGCCAAACAGACACCGAATCACATGAAGCGAAGAGGCGCGGCTGTTTAGCCGCGACCGGCGTTGGGGCGGCGCCCGTGGTTCGCCTTAGAGCGGCGGGCGCGTAGCTTGCGTCGTTTTGCCTTTGCCATAAGGTCGGAGATCGTAGCAGGATCGCACAGCTTCATCATCCTGAGCTCTACAGACCGAGCCTGGATGGTCACCGGTGTGCTGGTCGCATCGTCGTGGACCCAGCGGTGGCAGGGAGTCCGCACCGGCCACCACCGTGTGCTGTTGCCCGCCACATCGGTCCACGGGCGAGGCCTCGCCGGGGATCTGAAGGCGATAGGCATAGACAGCCAGGGGAAGGTCATCGCGGTCCGTCTCCTGGCTCCAGGGTCGTTCCTGCGCATCGCGGGCGCATCGTGGATACTCGAGCTACCCGACGACGACGCCGCTCCCTCCGTAGGAATGTCCCTCTGCATCTATGCTCGTCGCGATGCCAGGGAAACTGATTCTGTGTGGAACGCCAATCGGCAATCTCAGCGATGTCTCGACCAGGTTGCACGAGGCGTTGCTGGAGGCTGATCTGGTATACGCCGAAGACACCCGCCGCGCCGGGATCCTCCTGGGCGCACTTGGGGTGCGTACTGTGCTGCGTTCCTATTTCGTTGGCAACGAGGCTCGGCGCGCCGAGGAACTGCAGCTGCGGCTCGAAGCCGGAGAAACGGTCGCCCTGATCACCGATGCCGGTATGCCTTCGATAGCTGATCCTGGGTTGACGGCAGTACAAGCAGCGATAGCTGCAGACGCAGTGGTGACCGTGGTCCCAGGCCCAAGCGCGGTTACGGCGGCGCTTGCGCTGTCCGGTCTGCCCGCCGAGCGGTTCGTATTCGAGGGCTTCTTGCCGCGCAAGGGTAAGGACCGCACCAAACGGCTTGGTGAGGTGGCAGACGAGAAGCGGACAGTTGTTCTCTTCTCCGCAAAGTCGCGTGTCGTCAGCGATATCAAAGACCTGGCTGCTGCGCTGGGGTCTGATCGAGAAATCGTCGTGACCCGCGAGTTGACCAAGGTATTCGAAGAGGTATGGCGGGGCACGCTGGCGGCGGCGGCGGAGCACTGGGCAGCAGAGGAGTTGCGCGGAGAGTTCACGCTGGTGATCGGGGGAGCAGCGGAAGAACCTGCCGATCTCGATCGCGTTGTCGCCGAAACGCTCAACGCGATCGAGTCGGGTGAATCGATGGCCGATGCGGTCCGCCGTATCGCATCGGAATCTGGGGTGAGCCGTAGAGAGCTTTACGAGGTGGTGCTACGCACCAAGACCTCGACCTCTAGCTAGCTGGTCAGGTCGGAACGGCACGAAGCGCAGACCCCGCGCCCCTTGAAGCCACCGACTTCCTCAGTTGAGCCGCAGAAGACACAGGTTGCGTCCAGTTTGCGGATAATGATCGAGTCGCCGTCCACCGAAATGGCGAGTTCGTCCCCCTCACGGATATTGAAGAGTCGTCGAGTCTCGGCAGGAACCACAATCCTGCCCAGGTCGTCGATCTTGCGCACCATTGCGGTGTTCAAGAGTCTTTACCTCCATTTACGGTGTCAGATTTTTCCGACACCTCGGTTGTTGTCAGGCCGATTGTACAGGCGCCTGCGCAAACCTGGGACGGATCATGGCTGTCGGAAAAACGTACTCACTACACAAAAGCTCACCGAGAGTGGGAACCGACGCGCACAGAGTCCTCGCCGCAGTAGCCGAAGCGGCGAGGTTCGAGATAGGGCTGGTACCATCCCGAGCCTGTGGAATATTCAACAAACCCTCGCAAAATCCTTGTCGCAGTCGCCTGGCCGTACGCCAGCGGATCACGACATCTCGGCCATCTCGCCGGTGCCTATCTACCGTCTGACATCTTCGCCCGCTATCACCGTGCGATCGGCAACGACGTCCTCATGGTCTCCGGATCCGATGTTCACGGAACACCGATCACAGTCAGGGCAGAAACCGAAGGGGTGACCCCGCAGGAGATCGTTGATCGCTACCACGCCGAGATTGTCGATCACTGGGACCGGCTTGGATTCGACTGGGATCTGTTCACCACGACGGGTACCGAGAACCATCATGCGGTGACCCAGGATGTCTTCCTGCGTCTCCATGAGAAGGGCTACATCGAACAACGATCTTCCGAGCAGTTCTATGACCCGGAGGCGAAACGCTTCTTGCCGGACCGATACGTCGAAGGTACCTGTCCCCACTGTGACTACACAGAGGCCAGAGGTGACCAATGTGACAACTGCGGACGCACGCTCGACCCGATCGATCTCATCAATCCACGTTCCAAGATGACTGGGGCCACCCCCGAGCAGCGGACAACCGATCACTTCTATCTGAAACTGTCCGAATTCTCAGAGCAGCTTCGCATTTGGCTCGAGGGTCGCGAGGGCTGGCGTAAGCATGTCCTCAACTTCTCACTCGGTTGGATCGAAGAAGGGCTTCACGATCGCGCCATCACGCGCGACATCGACTGGGGCGTTGATATCCCGGTGGAGGGTCTTGGCGAGGGTAAGAAGATCTACGTCTGGTTCGATGCGGTCATCGGTTATCTGTCTGCCTCCAAGGAGTGGGCGGCCGACCAAGGGACGCCAGACTCCTGGCAGCAGTGGTGGCACAACGACGAGGCTGAGCACTACTACTTCATCGGCAAGGACAACATCCCCTTCCACACCATCATCTGGCCATCAATTCTGATGGGATATGGAGGGCTGCATCTGCCGACTGATGTCCCCGCCAACCAGTATGTGACCTTCAAGGGTGGCAAAGCTTCGGCGAGCCGCGGTATCGGCATGACCATCGGCGACGCCCTCGAACGCTATGAGCCAGACGCGCTGCGATATGCGATGGCAGCCAATTTGCCAGAGACAGCGGATGTCGACATCACCGAGGCGGAGCTGGTGCGGCGCATCAACGAAGAGCTGGTCGCCACCTGGGGCAATCTTGTGAACAGGGTCGTCTCGATGACCCACCGCTACTTCGATGGCGTTGTGCCTTCTGCGGGCGAGCCGGAAGCGGCTGACCTGGCTGTGCTCGACTCCGTCGACCAGGCGATGGCCGAGGCCTCCGGCCATCTGTCTGCCGTTAGGTTGCGGGCCGCCCTCGCCACATTGTTGTTGGGGGCCCAGTCAACAAACCAATACCTCTCCGAGGTTGAGCCGTGGAAGACAGCCAAGACAGATATGGATAGGACTGGGACCACGTTGAACGTCGCCTTGCAGGCCATTGCCGGGTTGGCCGCGGGTTTTGCCCCATTCCTGCCCGTCACGTCGATATCCGTGATGGACACTCTCGGTCTCGACACCTCCGCTAGACAGCCGCGTTGGGTGCGTCCAGAGGTTACGCCCGGCACGACACTCGGACCTGCAGTTCCGCTGTTCTCCAAGGTCGAACTACCCGCCGACGTTGACTGACCATGTCGCCAAAGCAACCCCGGTGGGTTGACAGTCATTGTCACCTTTTCGCATCCGAGGATGAGCCGGAGGTGCTGCTCGACCGGGCCCACCGTGCCGGAGTTGACTGGTTGATGTGTCCGGGCATCGATCTCGAAACCTCTCTCGAGGCTCGTCGGATTTCCCTTGGCAATCGTGAGACGGTGCTGTGGGCGGCGGGTCTCCATCCGCATGATGCGACCAGCTGGGCCAACCAAGAAGCTCGTCTCACCGCCCTCATCGCTGATGCAGATGCGATTGGAGAGTGTGGACTCGATTACTACCGCGATCTGTCGCCACGCCCGGCGCAGCGAGAGGTGTTTCGCCGCCAGTTGCAGCTCGCCGCCGACTTGGGTAAACCGATCATTGTGCACTGCCGTGATGCCTTCACCCACGTCTATGAAGATGTCGAAGCGGCTGCGCTTGGCGAGAGTGTGATCTTGCACAGCTGGACGGGTGGTCCAAAGTGGACCAAGCGTTTCGCTGAGCTCGGGGTCACATTCTCGTATGCCGGAATGGTCACTTACCCGACCGCCGATACGGTGCGATACGCCGTGGCGGTGACACCACCGGAGCGGACGATGGTCGAGACCGATACGCCATACCTGTCTCCGCAGGTGCATCGCAGCGAGGACAACGAGCCGTCGTTCGTCCCAATTACCGGGGCAGCAGTGGCCGAGATTTGGGGTATTGATGTCGCGGAAGCTGCCCGATTGACATCGGCAACGGCGCGGCGAGTCTTCAGAAAAGATCCATCCTGATGGCACAGGGCAGAAACGAAATCAAGGCGCTCCTGGACGACCATGGGATCAGACCGAAGCGGAGCCTTGGTCAGAACTTCCTTGCCGACCCCAACCTCGTTAACCGCATCGTGCGCACCGCCGGTGTCGCAAGCGGAGACTTGGTGGTAGAGGTCGGCGCCGGCACCGGCACCCTGACCAGAGCATTGGCGGCAACAGGGGCCGCAGTGATCGCCTACGAGGTCGACAGCAGACTGATCCCCATTCTCGAAGACGTACTGGCCGACACCGATGTCGAGTTGCGTGCCGAAGATGTCACTACGGTGGATTTGGCAGCAACATTCACTGATGGTCCATGGACCATGGTTGCCAATCTCCCCTACAACGTTGGTACACCGCTCGTCCTCGATACGTTGCGGAAAGCTCCGGCGGTGACCCGGTTGATTGTGATGGTGCAGCGCGAGGTCGCCGACCGGCTGGTCGCGGTCCCTGGAAGCAAGGCGTACGGTGTTCCTTCTGTCGTTGCTGCTCTTCATGCCGACACCAGGCTTGTTTTTACCGTTCCGCCTGGTGTGTTCTTTCCGGTTCCCGACGTCGAATCGGCCGTTGTCGAGATGGTGCGTAAGGCAGCCCCCGCGGTCGCAGATCGGGCCATAGAGATCGCGGCAACCGCATTCCAGCAACGACGCAAGATGCTGCGGCGATCGCTCTCGTCGCTGGCGCCCAACCCGGCCGAGGTGCTCGCCAGCGCTGGGATCGACGAGACGGCTCGTCCCGAGGATCTGGCTGCGGCAGCGTTTGTGCGTCTGGCCGAGGTGATGCCGTGATCAGGGGAGAGGCGTACGCCAAAGTCAATCTGGGGCTTCGTGTTGGGCGGCGCCGTGCCGACGGGTTTCATCCGATCTCTGGCATCTTCCAGTCTGTCGACATAGTCGATATCTTGGAACTGGCCGGTGCCGAGGTTGATCTCATATCCACCAGCACTGGCGGTGCGGTGCCCGAGGCTCTGGACAATCTTGCGTTTCGAGCAGCGGCCGCAGTTCGGGAGCAGGCGGGCTCATCCAAACCGATCGGTATCACCCTCGATAAGACGATTCCAACAGCTGCCGGTCTTGGCGGGGGGAGCGCTGATGCGGCGACGGCGCTGGTGATGGCGGCGCGCTACTTCGGTGTCGACAACGCCATCCTGGAACGACTCGCGTTGGACCTTGGGTCAGACGTCCCCTTTTGCCTACGCGGTGGTTCGGCCCGAGTGGCCGGGCGTGGCGAGCTGATCGAGAGTCTCGATGCGCTTGGCGGGTTCGCCTTGGCGATTGTGGTGCCTCCAGTCGAGGTGTCGACCCCGGCGGTGTTCCAGAAATGGGATGAACTCGATGAGCCGACCGGATTGGTGTTCCCGCAGAACCAGTTGCCGCCCGGATTCCGTAGCGAAGGTGACTTGATCAACGACCTCTATCCGGCCGCAGCTGCACTTTTTCCCCAACTCGATGATTGGAGAACAGACCTTGCAGATAGGTGGGGGCGACCCGTCATGTTGTCAGGCAGCGGGCCCTCGCTGTACGGCTTCTTCGTCGATAGGGACGAGGCCGCCGGTGCGGTTGCTGCGATACCAGCTGGAAGCCGATTCGCCGAGGCATGCACTCTGTCTCTCGTCGGTTGGGCCATAACGAGCGGCTAGGTGCCCGGTCGGGGCACCTGGTGCCCGCCGTCTCGCTACAATCTTCTCCGCCCCATTTGCGGGGCGAACCCAGCAGTGGGGGATGGTGTAATCGGCAGCACCCTTGGTTTTGGTCCAAGCAGTCCGGGTTCGAGTCCTGGTCCCCCAGCGATAGCCCTCTTTCGGCAATTACAAAATGGCGGTATTCATGGCGGTCAAAGCGATAGTTCTCGGTGCCGGAAAAGGCACCCGAATGCAATCAGAGCTAGCAAAGGTATTGCATCCGGTAGCCGATCGCCCGATGTTGCTGTGGGTCCTCGACGCCGTCGCCGCGGCGGGTTCAGTAGAGACGGTTGTGGTCGTGGGGCACCAAGCCGATGAGGTTCGCGACGTGCTTCCCGAAGGCGTCGGAGCAGTCCTGCAGGCGGAGCAACTGGGAACCGGTCACGCCGCCTCGATCGGCCTAACGGGACTTGACGTTGGACTCGACGACGAGATAATCGTCATCCCCGGAGACATGCCGCTCGTGCGGGGAGAGACAATGCGGGATCTTGTCGACCTGCATCGTCAAACCGGTGCAGCGGCGACGTTGCTCACGGTGGAACTCGACGAACCACGGGCCTATGGACGGGTGATTCGAACCGATGGGGCTGTGACCGCCATCGTCGAAGTCAAAGACGCTACACCTGAACAATTAGCAGTGACCGAGGTCAACACCTCGGTGTACGTATTCACCGGGCAGTGGCTCGCTGGTGCCCTTGAGCGCATCAGCACCGAGAACACACAAGGTGAGTATTACCTGACTGACGTGGTCGAGATTCTGGTCGGTGACGGCCATCCCATCGGCGCTCTCTTGGCCGCTCCCGAGGAAGGGCTTGGGGTCAACTCGATCGATCAACTCGCCGGCGTGGCCTCCGTCCTGGAGAGTCGTCAGTCACAAACAAGCTGACCCGGCACCGGTAATTTGGAACTTTGGTTGTTCGCGCCCGCGACAGCTAGCCTTCCGATCGTTAGCCCATCGGAGGATCCACCCACAGTGGAGATCACCAGCCGTAAACGTCTAATGGTGTTCGCAGGCTCTGCCAACGAAGGCTTGGCCCGCGAAGTAGCCAACATCCTTGGCACTGATCTTGGTGGTGTCGAACGTGAGGTCTTTGCCGACAGCGAGATCTACATTCATTTCACCGAAAGCGTACGCGGCGCCGATTGTTTCGTTGTGCAGAGCCACGTTTCTCCGATCAACTTCCACATCGTCGAGCAACTAATCATGATCGACGCGCTGAAGAGGGCATCGGCGAAGCGGATCACCGCGGTAATCCCGTATTACGGATACGCCAGGCAGGACAAGAAGGGCCGCCCCCGCGAAGCCATCACGGCCAAGCTCATGGGTGATCTCTTCGTGACAGCAGGGGCCGATCGCCTCGCCTCTGTGGATCTGCATACCGGCCAGATTCAGGGTTTTGTCGATGTCCCATTCGATCACCTCACGGCTCTTCCTGTGTTTGTCGACTATCTGGCAAAAACGTTGGCTGGTCCGACGACCATTGTCTCGCCAGATGCCGGTGGTGTGAAGCGGGCGGCACGCTATGCCCGTCACCTTGACGCTTCAGTAGCGTTTATCGACAAACGGCGTAGCACCGACGTCCGCAACAAATCCGAGTCACTCGAAGTCGTTGGCGATATCAACGGACGTCACTGCATCATCGTTGACGACATTATCGACACGGCAGGCAGCGCGGTCGGTGCGGCCAACATGCTGCAACAGCGCGGAGCTCTCAGCGTGCGTCTTGCCGCCACCCACGGCATCATGTCGGACCCTGCGGTAGACAGGATCAAGAACTCTGTGATCAGCGAGGTGGTTATCAGCAATACCTTGCCGGTTCCCGATGATGCTGTTGATCTTCCCATCTTGACTGTGCTCTCGATCGGGTCGGTATTGGCTGGCGCCATCAACGCCATTTTCACCGACGCCTCGGTCAGTGCGATTTTCAAGGGCGAAAACATGTGAGTGGGTCCGCGGACCGTATCGCCCAGATCGCAGCTGGTGACTTCGCCGAGTACTGCGACGAGTTCGCTGCCATCTCTGCGCAGGCCGCCGCTCGTTTCCAGACAAGAAACTGGCACGCTTTGCAGGAAGACTCGGCCCAGCGTCTTGAGCTCTACACCGAGCGCATCGACCAGGCAGTCACCGCGATCGAGGCGCTGCCCGGCGCCCAATCTCATGAGACTTGGGGCTCGGCCCGCGCCCTGTATCAAGACCTGATCGCTCACAGAGCCGACGCTGAAATAGGAAAGACGTTCTTCAGCTCGATCACAAGGCGGATGCTCAAGACCGAGGGAACTGACCCTGCCATTGAGTTCACCGACGACCCGGCATCGCTGCCTGAGGGCGAACCCGAACTCCTTCGCTTCGATGCGGGGCGCACCGAAGCGATGCTGGTTGAGCTTCTTGTTGCCACCGTCGTAGGAGACGATTGGCAGAACCTCGAGCGCGACGTCCGGCTGGCCGCTCTCGAGATCCAGCGCAGGTTTGCATTGCACGGTGAGCAACAACCCGTTACTTCGATCGAGGCCTACCCGCATCCGTTCTATCGAGGTAGGGCTGCCTATATCGTCGGCAGCATTAGTGGCGGTGCGCTGACGTTGCCGCTGGCAATCGCGATACACCGCACCTCGCGAGGATTGGTCATTGGTGCGGTCCTGGTCGAACAAGACGATATTTCTGTGCTGTTCAGCTACACCAGGGCTTCGTTCATGGTTGCGGTCGACGACCCGGGCAAGATGGTCAACTACCTCGGTCGCTTGATGCCGCACCGCAAGCCAGCTGAGCTCTTCACCGCAATTGGCTACAACAAGCACGGCAAGACGGAGCGCTACCGAGACTTGCGTGCCTTCATCGATTCCTCGGGAGCCAATTTCGAACACGCCCGTGGGATCAGAGGCATGGTCATGATTGTGTTCACCCTTCCCGGATATGACGCAGTGTTCAAAGTCATCCGCGACCGCTTTCCGTACCCGAAACAGACAACCCGCCGCCAAGTGATGTCGAAATACCGGATGGTCTTTCGGCACGACCGCGCCGGCCGACTCATCGATGCCGATGAGTTTGAGCACATGCGTTTCGCCGCCAACCGGTTTGATTCGCAACTCCTTGCCGAGCTAGAGACACAAGCGACGAGATCCATCACTGTCGAAGACGGGCAGGTGACGCTGCACCATGTCTATGTGGAACGCAAAGTGGTTCCGCTAGATATCTACCTTCGCGAGAACAACCCATTGAAGGGGCGGGCGGCCATGATCGACTACGGAAGAGCGATCAAGAATCTCGCCATGTCCGACATCTTTCCCGGTGACATGCTGCTCAAGAACTTTGGTGTGACTAGATCTGGGCGGGTCGTTTTCTACGACTACGACGAACTCACCAGCGTCACCGAATGCAACTTCAGGGAGCTGCCGCAGACAATGGACCCAGATCGCGAGATGTCGGCTGACCCCTGGTTCGGTGTTGGCGACCATGACGTGTTTCCCGAAGAGTTCCGCAACTTTCTAGGCGTGCGTGGCGAGTTACGCGAGGTGCTCGAACAACACCACGGAGACCTGTTCGGCGTCCGCTTCTGGCAACGGGTTCAAGATCGAGTCAAAGCCGGTGAGGTCATCGAGATCTTTCCATACGAGCGGAGCCGCCGGCTCGGCGCAGGCGTGAGAAGAAGGACAAGCTCCCCATGAAATCCGCGGTCATTCATATCCATACCGGACACGACAGGGGTGTCTTCGACATCACTGCGCAAGCCGCGGCATTTGTTGCAGAACTTGGCGATGGCATGCTCAATGTCTTTGTCCCCCACGCCACGGCCGGGATCGCAATCATCGAGACCGGGGCCGGTAGTGATGACGACCTTATGGCTGTGATCGATGATCTACTCCCCAGAGTCGATCGCTATCGGCATCGACATGGCAGCCCGGGCCACGGCGCTGACCATGTGCTGCCTGGGATAGTCTCGCCGTCCACTGTTGTACCGGTCATCGACGGATCGCTCGCCTTGGGTACATGGCAGTCGATCGTCCTTATTGATCCCAACGCCGACAACCAGGATCGCCAAATCCGGTTCAGTTTCGTGCCTGGCTAGGCCGCGTTAAGCGTCTGGCGTCCGTGAGCGCCGCATACAGCGGCGACGGACGCCAGACGCACATGCAGCGTCGTTTTCGGTGCGATTTGGGGGATGCGAAGAGTGCTGTCGCAGGTTCTCTTTGCCTAGAAGCTCTCAATAGCGCATAATACAGGCCGTTCTATCGCGCCCCGCAGTGTCTGCGCCGCGCTCTAACCCCGATTCACCATTTATGAGGAGACGTCAACAATGGACCAGGTGACCCTAAGCGCCCAACCCCGCGCTGTATTCGGGACGCGCCCGTCCAAGCGCCTACGACGCGAGGGCTTGGTTCCGGCGACGGTCTACGGCAAGGACACCGATGTGAAGTCGATCACGATTAACGGCAGGGAGCTGTATCGGGTCCTACACACCGAAGCCGGACGTAACGCTCTCATCAATGTTGACATCGACGGGGACACAAATGTCCTCGCGGTCGCTCGTGAGGTGCAGCGCCACCCCGTTCGTGGTGAGATCATCCACCTCGACCTCATCGAGATTTCGCTGGACACGAAGATCGCTGCCGAGATCAGCGTCGAATACATCGGTATCCCCGTCGGCGTGATCGAAGACGGCGGCTTTGTTGAGGCCATCGCAATGACTGTCAGCATCATGGCGCTGCCGACAGCCATTCCATCATCGATCGTGGTTGAGATCGAAGATATGGCTACCGGCGACACGCTGAAAGTCTCTGACCTCCCAGCCATCGAAGGCGTCGAATACACCGACGACCTCGATCGCCCGCTCGTCACCGTCCTGCTTCCCCGGGTGGAAGAAGAAGTCGCGGTGCTTACCGAGTTCGACGAGGACGGCGAGCCGATCGAGCCCGTCGCCGAGGGCGAAGAAGGCGAAGAACCCGCTGCGGAGGAAGAGGAGTAACCGTCTCCTCCCCAGCAGTTCCCGTCATCGCCGGGCTCCGCAACCCAGGCGAGCGCTATCGGCAGACGAGGCACAATCTTGGAGCCGACGTGGTTGTCGCGCTCGCAAACCGCTACGGAGGGTCCTTCAAGCGCGCTCGTCGCACCGTGCGTGCCGAGGTGAGCGAGGTTCGCATTGGCGGTGTCCGCACGGTGCTCGGACTGCCGACGACATTCATGAACGAGTCCGGTCAAGCGGTCTCTCCGCTCTTGAGGTACTTCAGCGCAGAGCCGGGGGACCTCCTCATCATCCACGATGACATTGATCTGCCCTTTGCGCGCATCCGGTTGCAGTACGACCGTGGATCGGGTGGAAACAACGGGGCACGATCGGTAATCAAGTCGTTGGGTTCTCAAGAGTTCTGGCGACTCAAATGTGGAGTGGGGCGCCCGCCGGGCAGAATGGATCCAGCAGACTTTGTATTGCGCCGCTTTACTGCCAAGGAACAACCGGAGATCGATCTCATGGTCGAACTGGCAGCCGATGTCGTGGAGCGGTTCATCGTTGACGGAGGTCCGGCAGCCCAGCAGCTGACCGGCTCCGCCAATCAGTAGCGGTGGCGGAGACGAAAGGAATTCACGTGGCATACGTTGGAGCAATCGACCAAGGAACGACCAGTACTCGGTTTGCGATCGTTGACCACTCTGGAACGTTTGTCGGGATGGCCCAAAAGGAGCACGCTCAACTAATGCCCCAGCCGGGTTGGGTTGAGCATGACGCCAGCGAGATCTGGGCGAACATAGAAGAGGTCGTTGCAGCCGCCCTGGCCAACGCCGGACTCGACCGCACCGATCTTTCCGCTGTCGGTCTCACGAACCAGCGGGAAACGACACTGGTCTGGGACAAGAACACAGGCGAGCCAGTCGCACCCGCCATTGTCTGGCAGGACACCCGCACCGACGCTCTATGCCGCGAGCTCGGTGGTGATGAGGGTGCGGACCGCTTCCGTGCCAAGACCGGCCTCCCGCTCGCTACCTACTTCGCCGGTCCCAAGCTGCGCTGGCTGCTCGACAACGTCGAAGGGCTCCGAGAACGAGCGGTTGCCGGGGACGTGCTTTTTGGCACGATGGACTCGTGGGTCATGTGGAAGCTGACTGGTGAGCATGTCACCGACGTGACCAACGCCAGCCGGACCATGCTCATGGATCTCGACACGTTGGACTGGGATGACGAGATCGTCTCGATATTCGACATCCCCAAGGCGATGCTACCCAGGATTGTTCCCTCGATTGGGCTTGTCGGCCGGGGCCGCGGGGTCCTCGAAGGTATCCCTGTCGCGGGCATACTCGGAGATCAGCAGGCAGCCATGTTCGGGCAGGCATGCTTTAGCGCTGGTGAGGCGAAGAACACATATGGGACCGGTTGCTTCATGCTGCTCAACACCGGGACCCAGGCTGTTGCCTCGACCAAAGGGTTGCTCACCACCGTCGCCTATCAGGTAGCCAACGGGAAACCTCGCTATGCCCTCGAGGGATCGGTAGCTATCGCCGGCTCCGGTGTGCAGTGGCTGCGCGATCAGATGCGGATGATCGAGGAAGCCCCCGACGTTGAGCCATTGGCGGCGTCGGTTGAAGACAACGGAGACGTGTATTTCGTTCCCGCGTTCTCTGGCCTGTTTGCTCCTTACTGGCGTTCCGATGCCAGGGGAGTCATCGCCGGTCTCACGCGATTCAGCGAAGCTGGCCATGTTGCTCGCGCCGTGCTCGAGTCCGTCGCCTACCAAAGCCGTGATGTGCTTGAAGCGATGGAAGCTGACTCCGGGGTCTCGATGAATGAGCTGAAGGTAGACGGCGGAATGGTTGTCAACGAGTTGTTGATGCAATTCCAAGCCGACATTCTCGATGTTGACGTGGTGCGACCGGTGATTATCGAGACCACGGTCCTTGGTGCGGCATACGCCGCGGGGCTGGCGACCGGGTACTGGTCGGGAATCGACGAGTTGCGCACCCACTGGTCCGAAGACCGCAGATTCGTCGCGGATATGGACCCGGAGCACCGTGACTCGCTGTACAGCTCGTGGAATAAGGCCGTCGCCAAAAGCCTCGACTGGGTCGAGTAGTGCCCGCAGCCGACTTCGAGCTGGCCGCCCGGACGGCCCAGATGAACGTGAGCGCGATTCGCGAGATTCTGAAGGTCGTGGCGCGACCCGGGATCATCTCTCTGGCCGGAGGCATACCTTCCCCTGAGAGCTTCCCCATGGAATCGATGGGGCACCTGATCAGCAATGTGTTCGACAAGTACGGATCGGGTTCGCTCCAATACGACCTGACTGAGGGATTCCCTCCCCTCCGCGCCGCCCTTAGTGATCTTCTCGGCGAGACTGGGGTGGTCACCACGGCCAACGAAGTGTTGATCGCCAGCGGATCGCAGGGTGTCCTTGATGGTCTGGGAAAGATCCTTATCGATCCAGGTGATCTGGTCGCAGTGGAAGCGCCGACGTACCTAGGTGCCATCCAGGCGTTCAGCCCGTATCAACCGGCCTATGTCGAGATCGCGACCGACAACGATGGTGTGATCCCAGAGTCGCTCGAACACGTGCTCAGCCAGCACGATGTCAAGCTGGTCTATCTGGTTCCAACGTTCCAAAACCCGACCGGTCGGACCCTCACCCTCGAGCGGCGGCATCGCATTGCCGAGATCATTGCCGAACACGGTGCGTTGCTCATCGAGGACGACCCATACAGCGCATTGCGTTTCCGAGGTGATCCTCTGCCAACCGTAAAGAGCCTGGCGCCGGATCATGTGGTCTACATCAGCACCCTGTCCAAGGTATTCGCCCCCGGGCTGCGGCTTGGCTTCACTGTCGCACCGAAGACGATCAGAGACTGGTTGGTTATCGCCAAGCAAGGCGTCGATCTGCACACGAGCACACTCAACCAAGCGCTGGCGGCTGAATACATCACAGGCGGCTACCTGGCCGAGCAGATCCCCAAGATCGTTGAGTTGTATCGCCCCAAGCAACGACGATTGTTGCGGGCGCTAACCGAAGACCTTCCCTCCGGCTTCACCTGGTCAGAGCCTGAGGGCGGCATGTTCGTTTGGGTAGAAGGTCCTGACCAGTTCGATATGGACCCCGTCTATGAGCGGGCCGTTCGAGATGGTGCTGCGTTTGTCCCTGGCAAGTACTTCTTTGCAGGCCCCGACCGCGGCAGATCGACAATGCGGCTCAACTTCACAACGGCCACAGACGAGCAGATCGGTGATGCGGTCTCCATTATTGGTCGCGCCATCGATGCCGAAATGGAGGCCGTCTAGGCATCGCCTAGCGGTCGGTAAAGGCGAGCTTGATGGCGAAACCTGCCAGCAGCGCTGCCATCGATTTCTCAAGGCGTCGCCCCCTTGGATCGGAGCATCGACACCGCGAGGAACAGTAGGTAGGCGACTCCGGCGTACTTGAGGATCTGAAAAGCAATCGCACCGGCGTGCAGAAAGTCGCACAAGCCAAGTACCGCCGCAAGCAGATGAGGAACGATCCCGAGGGTGCAGTCGATAGACGCCAACAAGCCATGACGACGGCCGTGTGTCAGAGCTACAGACACCGTGTAGATGACACCGGTCCCCGGAATAGCGACAACGATCAGCGAGGTTGAGAGAAAATCCAGTCCCATTTCGGGCAGGCCACTGCACCGCTATGAGACGTGTGGCCCCAGTCTACGGAACTGCTTTGCCAGCGCGGTTAGCATCACGCCATGGCTCGACCGCTCAATGTCCCAAACCTTCTAGCGATCGCTCGCATAGTTCTTACCCCCGTGGTGATGACGTTTGTTCTGCTTTCCGAGCAGATTGACCATGCGTTTGGTATCGCTCTCGCTGTCTTCGTGCCAACGGCTCTGACCGACTTTGCTGATGGTTATCTGGCCCGCCGCTGGAAGCTGACCACGGTGCTGGGCGCCTTCCTCGATTCGGTTGCCGACAAGGTCTTGGTGGTGGGGAGTCTCCTGGTGCTCATCGAAGTCGATAGGGCATGGTCGTGGGCCGCCTTCATCATCATCGGACGCGAGATAGCGGTCATGGGTCTGCGCGCCGTTGCCGCATTGGAGAAGGCAACGGTTCCTCCGAGCTTCTGGGGCAAGAGCAAGACGACGTTCCAGTTCTTTGCCATCGGCTTTGCTTTGATCCGGTCTGATTCGGAAATCGGACCGTTCTTCCTCGATGAGTGGCTGATGCTGATCGCCGTCTTTGCCACGGTGCTTTCCGGCTGGGACTACTTCCGCCGCTACTCAAGCGCATTCACCTCACACGAGGTCGAGGTCCGCACCGCAGACGAATGATTGGGTGCTTGCTTTGGCGAGCACCTTGGCAGTCGCGACGACTTCTGCTCCGAGTAGCCGTGTAGCCTGGTCCGTCTGTGAGCGCTCCTCTTGAATCCCTCGTTTCCGCATGGCCAAAGACGCTGGTACCTGCACAGTCGGGTCGTCTTGTGGTGCCTCCGGGGATACGGGCGCTGAGTCTCGCTGGAGTGGCCAGCCACTCTGATCTGCCGGTGCTTGCTGTTGTCCCCGGCGAGCGAGTGGCCGAGGAATTGTTCGATGACGTGTGTCTGTTCACAGACCAGGCATGGCATCTTCCCGCATGGGGGACCCTGCCCTTCGAGCATGTGTCACCGAACGTGGCCACGATGGCGCACCGCGCCCAAGCCCTGCACGAACTCGAGACCGGAGCGGCGGGCACCATCATTGTTGCCTCGGTACGTGCTGTTACTCAGCGACTCAGCCCCTCGACCTTTGCGCCGGTGGTTGTCAGAGCTGGCGAGGACCATGGTTTCGACAGGCTGATTGCCGAATTGACAGTCCACGGCTACCACCGAACCGATCGTGTCGAGAGTCGCGGCGAATACGCCGTACGTGGCGGCATCGTCGATCTGTTCCCCGCCCAGGGAACAGAGGCCTACCGCATCGAATTCTGGGGCGACGAGGTCGACGAAATCCGCAACTTTGGGATTGGGTCGCAGCGGTCCGTTGATTCGGTGGACTGTGTGGAAGCGTTCCCCGCCCGGGAGCTCCGCCCCGATGCAGGGGTACGCACCAAAGCCGAGGCCTTGCTCAAAGAACAACCGTGGGCCGCGGAAACCTGGGATCGGGTCGCTGCCGGATTGACGTTCCAGGGCCTTGAGTCGTGGTTGCCGTGGATGGCAGAAGAGACAAGCACTCTCGATTTGTCCGCTCCCCGCTACACCATCGTGTTCGACCCAGTGCAGGCAAGGGCACGGAGTGAAGAGCTGCGGGGGGAAGAAGCAGATCTCGCCGCCACTCTTGCTCCAACATGGGGGAGTGGTGCTCCAGAGCCCGCCGATCACCCTGCGCTCTATCTCGAGTTTCGTGATGACAGCTACGCAGCCGCACCCCCGCAAGCTGCCGGACCGGGTGATGATGTTGTCGAAGTGCGTGGCCTTGATGCGATCGCAGGCGACGCCGATTCGATTGCCGCCGCATTGCAGCACTGGCAGGGTCGAGGAGTCGAGATCGTGGTCGCCATGGATGGGGCCGGAGCCGCGACACGTATCGCAAGGTTGCTCGGTGAGGCTGGGCACTTGCTGCCGGTCCGCAAAGAGCTTGGCGCAGTCGAGTCAGCGGTGCTCGGCGAGGGTATCCACCACGGGTTTGTTGCTCCCCAACTGGGTCTTGGCGTTGTGGGAGAACGCGAGGTGGCCGGTAGGCGCCGGGCTCATCGGCGCAGCCGGCAAGTCCAGGTCGAAGAACCCGGCGAGGCATACCGTGATCTCAGCGCTGGCGACTACGTGGTCCATCATCACCACGGCATTGGCCGCTTTGAGGGTCTGGTGCATCGGGAGATAGCTGGTGTCGAGCGCGACTATCTGCTGATCAAGTTCCACGGCGAGGACCGGATCTACGTTCCCACCGATCAGCTGGCTGCCGTCGTCCGCTACACCGGTGGTGAGGCACCCCGCTTGTCGCGCATGGGAGGCGCCGATTGGGCAAAGACGCGGACCAAGGTACGCAAGGCCGTCGCCGTGGTGGCAGAAGCTGTCGTCGAATCTCACCGGCAGCGAGCAGCCGCAACCGGTTTCGCGTTCGAAAAGGACACGCCATGGCAGGCCGAGTTTGAGTCGGCCTTTCCGTATGAGGAGACCCGCGACCAGGTGACCGCAATCGCGGACGTCAAGGCGGATATGGAAGACGCTGCGCCGATGGATCGTCTTATCTTCGGCGATGTCGGCTTTGGAAAGACCGAGGTGGCTCTGCGGGGGGCGTTCAAGGCCGTGCAAAGCGGCAAGCAGGTCGCTCTCCTAGTTCCCACAACGCTCCTCGCCCAACAGCACTTCGCAACCATGGAGCAGCGTTTTGCGCCCTACCCGATCAAGGTCGGGTCGTTGAGCCGGTTCCTCACGGCGGCGCAACAACGTGAGACCATTCGGGGTCTAGGAGACGGCTCGATCGACTTAGTCATAGGGACCCACCGACTCCTATCTGAGGACGTCGAGTTCAAAGACCTTGGGTTGCTTATCATCGATGAAGAACAGCGGTTTGGGGTGGCGGCCAAGGATAAGTTGAAGCGACTGCGGTCCTCGATCGACGTGCTCACGCTTACCGCGACCCCAATCCCGCGCACCCTCGAGATGGCGCTCACCGGGATCCGAGAAGTGAGTCACATTCGAACTGCACCAGAGGACCGACACCCCATCCTCACCTACGTCGGACCACTCGATGAGCGGGCCACCTCAGCTGCGATTCGCCGTGAGATGTTGCGCGAAGGTCAGGTCTTCTACGTACACAACCGGGTCCAATCGATTGACCATGCCGTTGCCCGGTTGCGCGAGCTGGTTCCCGATGCAAGGTATGCCGTCGCCCACGGGCAAATGAGCGAGAGTCGCCTCGAGCAGGTGATGTTTGACTTCTGGAATGGCGAATACGACGTGCTGGTGGCAACGACCATCATCGAGTCCGGTCTTGACCTTCCCCAGGTCAACACGCTGCTGGTGGAGCGGGCCGATCGCCTCGGACTTGCCCAGCTATATCAGCTGCGTGGTCGTGTCGGCCGATCCAGCCAGCGCGCCTATGCCTATCTGTTCCACCCGAAAGAGCAGACCCTTTCGGAGGCTGCCTACCGGCGTTTGGAGGCTATTGGTGAGTACTCGGATCTCGGGTCTGGCTTTGAACTGGCCATGCGTGATCTCGAGATTCGTGGTGCCGGCTCGATTCTCGGCGAGACCCAGGCCGGGCATATCTCGGCCGTAGGGTTCGATCTGTACGTCGAATTGGTTTCTGATGCCGTGACCAAGCTCAAGGGCGAGACGCTTCCCGAGCGTCCTGCCGAGATCCGCATCGACATCCCGGTCGATGCTCATCTACCCGATCACTACGTTGACAGTGCCAACGAGCGGCTCGAGGCGTATCGCCGCATGGCGGCGGCCGAAACCGAATCTCAAGTAATGGATGTGAGCACAGAGTGGCGTGACCGATTCGGAGAGTTGCCCCCGCAGGCAAAGGCTCTCGTTGATGTGGCGGTGTTGCGGGTCGAAGCCCTGCGGGTCGGTCTCACCGAGATCGTCAAGGTCCGCAACGAGGTCCGTCTCGGGCCGGTTTCATTCAAGACCTCTCAGGAAGTTCGACTCGATCGCTTGGCGCCACGATCGATTGTGCGCGGCACGACACTCTTCATGCCGACGCCCCGCGGCGAGCTTGCGCATGCGTTGATCGAATTCGTTCGTAAGATGTGGCCACCAGAACAGGAGAATCCGACCTAATGCCCGTTTTCCGCCGTCTGCTAGTTGTCCTTGCCCTAGCTTTGCTTGCCGCCTCCTGCTCAACCGCGGATACGTTGGCGACCGTCAATGGGGATGAGATCACCAAGAGTGATCTGTATGCACTGCGGCCGAGCTATGAGAACGGCGGCTCATCGGTGACCGGTGAGCAACTGCGTCAAGACGTGAGCGATCTTGTCCTCTTGGAAGCTGCCAGCCAGGCGGCCGTTGCCGACTTTGGCCTGGAACTCACCGATGCAGTTATCGACGAACGTATTGCCAACCCGCCGGGACGTTATGCGTCAGTGCTCAACCCAGCGATAGCTGCACCCGATGCCAATGAAACGACGCGCCGCAGCAGAGCAATTGCCACCCTGCTCATTGATGCGGTCGCACCCAGTTTGATAGCTGCCGAGCCTGGGGGGCTCGAGGCCCTGATATCAGAACAGCCCGATACGGTCGCTCAGGTTTGTGTCAGGCACATCGCCGTCGCCTCGATTGCCGATGGCGAAGCCGTCCTGGCCCGTCTCGTCGATGGGGAGGATTTCGTCGAGGTTGCGGCAGAGGTGTCGTTGGACCAAGCAACCCCAGAGGGTCTGATCGGTGGCGACGATGGCAACTGTCTGGAATGGTTGACGGCCATCGGACCAGAGTTTGCGACTCTGGCGGCGACGGCCGAGCTAGGCGTTCCCCTTGGCCCTGTTCCCAATGGGTCCGGGTGGAGTGTGATCCGTATCGAAGACCGGGTGAGCCCCTCATCTGTGGCCGATCTCGAAGCAAACATCATGGACTACGTGAACCCGGCGCTGACCAGCACCCTCTACTCCACCTGGGTCACCAGAGCGGTCCGCAACGCTGACATTGATGTGTCCGCAACGATTGGCCGCTGGTCGGAGGTTGGCCTTGGTATCGCCCCGCCGGGTGAGTGAGCCCCGACTAGTCATCGTTGGCCTTGGTCCCGCTGGTCTGGAACGGCTTTCGGCACATTCGTTGGCGCTTCTCGAAGACACTGATCGGACCGTGATCGTTAGAACCTCGCAACATCCCGCTGCGGTGGAGCTGTCCGTCCGTCGCCAGGTCATCGCGTGTGACGATCTGTACGACAGCGGTGCGGGTTTTGACGAGGTGTATCGATCAATTGCCGACCGTGTTTTGGAGTCTGCTGCCGGGACACCGACCGTTTATGCCGTTCCCGGATCTGCAGTGGTCGGTGAGCGTGCCGTCGCCGTCATCAGGGAGGACGCCGAGGAACAGGGACTGAGCGTCGAGCTGATACCGGGGGAGTCCTTCTTAGATCTTGTCTACGCAGAGGCCGGCATCGATCCGATTGTTCGGACGGTGAAGATCGTCGATGGCCGCGACTTGCCAGATCCGCTCATCTTCGACGCGGCCCTCATCATCACCCAGGTCGACCGTCCCGAGGTTCTTGCTGACGTTGCCGCCGAGCTGGGGCGAATCCTGGTCGATGAAACCGCCGTGACGGTGCTGGACCGCCTCGGCGATTCTGATCAGATAGTGCGCCAGCTGGAGCTGGGTGATCTTGCAGCCTACGAGCCGGGGCCTCGGACCAGTCTGTTCCTCGACCCCGAGCCGGCTGGCTGGTACGGCCTCGTTGTGGTTAACCGTCTTCTCCGTAGAGAATGCCCATGGGATCGGAAACAAACCCACCACAGCCTGGTGAGCCACCTCATAGAAGAGACGTACGAGACCATCGATTCAATCCGGGCGCTACCACCCGAAGCTCCGGAGGGGGAACCCGACTACGGGGCCTACGCCGAGGTGGAAGAAGAACTTGGCGACTTGCTGCTCCAGGTGGTATTTCATGCAACGTTGGCCAGCGAAGTTGGGGCATTTGATGTCGAAGAGGTCGCTGAGATCATCCGCCGCAAGCTGATCCATCGTCATCCCCATGTCTTCGGCGAGGTCATTGCCGAGGATGCCGAGTCGGTGATCGCCAACTGGGAAGCCATCAAGAGCAAGGAAAAGGCTCGCCAGTCCCTGATGGATGACATTCCATCGGCAATACCGGCAATGGTGCGGGCCGACAAAGTGCAGCGGCGTGCCAAGTCCGTCGGCTTTGATTGGGATCGACCGGAACCAGTGTTCGACAAGATCCGAGAAGAACTCGACGAACTCGCCGCCGAGGCTGACGATCCGGTTCGAGCGACAGAAGAATTGGGAGATCTGTTGTTTGCAGTGGTGAACCTGGCTCGCCATTTGAGCGTTGATCCCGAGCTTGCGCTAGCCGGTGCCAGCGACCGGTTTGCCTCGAGAATCCGCTCCATGGAAGGTGATGCCGCCGCCGACAGCCGCGGGCTTGCTGATCATTCTGCAGAAGAGCTCGAAGGCTTGTGGGAGCAGGCAAAAGATGCCGAGCGCAACACGTAAGTAATCGGCCCCACCGATGTCGATTGATTGTTGTACTCGGAAGTCCTAGGTCTAACCTCTTAGTGATGATAAATTCGGGCACATAGAGAGGGCCCTTTTCATGACAACAATCACTCGAATATGGGCCCGCGAGGTCCTGGACTCCAGGGGAAACCCAACAGTTGAGGCCGAAGTAACGCTTGCTGGCGGGGGCTTTGGCCGTGCTTTGGTTCCGTCTGGAGCTTCAACAGGGGCACTCGAAGCCAACGAGCTTCGGGACGGCGGCGACCGCTTCGGCGGTAAGGGCGTACAGCGGGCCGTCGACAACGTCAACAACACGATCGCTCCGGCGCTGATCGGTATTGACGCGACTCGTCAGGAAGCCATCGATCAGCGGATGCTCGATCTCGATGGAACTCCGAACAAAGAGACTCTCGGTGCCAACGCCATTCTTGGTGTATCCATGGCGGCAGCTCGGGCGGCCGCATCTGGCCTCGGCATGCCGTTGTATAGGTACATCGGCGGTACCTCGGCCCGGGTCCTCCCGGTGCCCTGCCTCAACGTTCTAAACGGTGGCGCACACGCTGCCAACTCAATCGACATCCAGGAATTCATGCTGGTCCCCGGCGGCTTCCCCAGCTATAAGGAAGCACTGCGGGCCGGTGTCGAGACCTACCATGCACTGAAGAAGGTGCTTGCCGGCCGTGGTCTGAGCACCAACGTTGGTGACGAGGGTGGCTTTGCCCCCAACTTGCCTGCTGACCGGGCGGCGCTGGAGCTGCTCTCTGAGGCAGTCGAATCTGCGGGCTACAAGCTCGGCGACGAGATTTCATTCGCACTTGATGTTGCGGCCACCGAGATCTATCGCGCCGGACGGTACGAGTTTGACGGACGCCAGCTAACCGCAGGCGAGATGGTCGATTACATGTCCGGTCTCGTCAATGACTTCCCGCTGGTCTCAATTGAAGATGGCCTGGCCGAGGATGATTGGGATGGTTGGAAGATCATGACCGAGCAACTCGGTGACAAGGTCCAATTGGTCGGCGATGACTTGTTTGTCACCAATGTCGACTTGTTGCAGCGTGGCATCGATCAGGACATCGCCAATGCCATCCTCATCAAGGTCAACCAGATTGGCTCGATGTCAGAGACGCTGCACACCATGGAGCTTGCGGTCGAGAATTCCTACGGCCTGATGGTTTCGCACCGTTCCGGAGAGACTGAGGATTCGCTCATCAGCCATCTTGCGGTGGCAACAAACGCGGGTCAGATCAAGACCGGCGCACCAGCCCGTGGCGAACGGACTGCAAAGTACAACCAGCTCCTGCGTATCGAAGAGGCCCTCGGTGACGAGGCTCGTTTTGCAGGCTGGAAAGCGTTCAAGAAGTAGGTAGCGGTCGGAATGACGACAACGGACACACCGGCGACAAAAACCGCCCGAGCAGGAAGACGGGGACCATTCTTTGCCGTTTTGATGCTCGCCGGTCTGGCGATTGTTCTTGCCGGTGTGTTTCCGTTTCGTCAGCTCATTGCCCAGGAGCGACTGGTTGACAACACCAGGGAACAACTCGATGCGCTGGTAGCGGGGAACCAGTCTCTCCGGGAGGAGATCGATGCGGTCCAGTCACCGTCTGAGCTCGAGCGGATCGCCAGAGAGCAGTACGGCATGGCCGAGCCTGGCGAAACAACCTATGTGGTTGAGCTCGAGGGTGGCCCGACACTCGATGGCGTCGTCGTTGCCGAGCAAGGGTTCGATTCTCGGTCGCTGCTCGAGAGATTCTGGGACTTTCTGACTGGTCGTGACCTCGTCCCAGATGGATGATCGAAGCGTCGTAGCTGCACAGCTCAGCCGCGAGCTGAGGTCGATTGTTGACGTAGTGGCACGGTGCCCCCTTGGTTTGCCTACGGTGACCAAAGTGCCACCGCATCTCGACGACGGAACACCTTTCCCAACAACCTTCTGGTTGACCTGCCCGCTAGCGCAACGCCGGATTGGGAGGTTGGAGGCTGCTGGGGGGGTGAAGAAGGCCGAAGCTCGTATCGAAAGCGATCCGGTCTTTGCAGCGGAACACCACCAGGCAACGATGCGATATGCCACCGACCGGGACGCTCTTATCGAGAGCGATGCACCGCAGCACCGCCCGTCAGGGGGCGTCGGCGGTACCCGCCTCGGGGTGAAGTGTCTGCACGCCCACTACGCCGATCACGCTGCGGGCAACGCCAATCCAGTTGGTATCGCCACCGCAGCTGATATCGAACCGCTCGACTGTTCGATCCGATGCGTGGTCGAGGTCGACGATGTTGTTGTGAGGAACCCCGATTGGGTGGAACCACCGCGATGAGAGTTGCCGCCGTTGACATCGGGACCAATACCGTCCGACTCCTCATTGCAGAGGTCGTTGGTAGCGGCTCCGCCGCCACGCTTGGCGAGCTAGAGCGCCACGAGGTGATAACGAAGCTGGGCGAGGGTCTTGATACATCCGGAAGGCTTGGCGACGCACCGATGGGGAGGGCACTCGGTGGGCTGAGGTATTTCGCTGGCTTGATCGATGGTACCGATGTTGTGGCCAAAGCGGGTGTAGCTACTGCCGCGACCCGGAGCGCCGCAAACGGTGCAGAGTTCGCCGACAGCGTCGCTGATGTGCTTGGCTTTCGTCCTTTGGTTATCGATGGCGTGGAGGAAGCTCGTCTTACGTTCAACGGGGCGACCAGGGCGCTCGAGGCCAAAGGATCGTTCTGCGTGATTGATGTCGGCGGCGGTAGTACCGAGTTCGTGGTTGGTGAGCACCACCCTGATTATGCGATGAGCGTTGACATCGGTTCTGTGCGTCTGACCGAGCGGGTGACTGCTCTCGGTCTGCGGAACCCAGAAGAGACCCGCGACTATGTCGACGGGTTGTTCGACCATGTGGTGCCGCCCTACCAAGCGTCGCATGTTCTGGGCTCAGGAGGCACGTTCACGACCATGGCCGCAGTTCACTTCGGTATTGAAACCAGCGAACTGGAGGTGAGAACGGACGTCGTCGTCTCGCTCGCCGCGTTGCGAGAGACAGCCGATCGTCTCCAGGGGATGAGCCAGGTGGAGATTGCGGCGTTGCCAGGTGTTGCTCCGGGTCGCGCCGGTGTCCTCCAGGCGGGATCCATTTGCGCCGAGCGGGCAGTTGCCCACATTGGCGTGACCCAGGTCGGGATATCCGTCAGCGACATCCTGGATGGACTCGCTCTGGAACTAGCGCTGGCATAGCGGGTGCCCGCAAGGCGGGCACCTTGCGAGTTTCTGCGTCGCAGAAACTCGGGGCGTTGCAAGCGGCCCTGGTGCCTAATCGTCTTCTTTGGCGTCAGCGACGACCTTGTCGGTCAGTTGCGATGGCAGTTCCTGATAGTGGTCGTGCTCTGCGGTGAACGTTCCCCACCCTTGAGTGAGCGCCCGGAGGTCCATTGCGTAGCTGATGATCTCCGAAGTCGGTACCAGGGCAGTGATCATCTGGCGTCCGCCCGATGATGATTCGGTTCCTTGGACCTGACCACGGCGGGAGGACAAGTCACCCATGACCTCGCCCTGGTAGTTGGACGGGACCGATACGGCGATCTTTGATACGGGCTCCAGCACGATCGGTGAGGCGTCGCCCATGGCTGCCTTGAATCCCAGCCGACCTGCCATCTTGAAACTCATCTCGGACGAGTCGACAGCGTGGTATTTGCCGTCGTAGACACGAACTCGGACGTCAACTACTGGGAAGCCGAGCACGCCGCCATCAATCATGGTCTCGCGGATTCCCTGCTCTACAGCGGGGATGAACTGCCGCGGGATCGATCCACCCTTGATCTCGTCTACGAACTCGAAGCCCTCACCGCGGTGAGTCGGCTCCACCTTGAGCATGGCAACACCAAACTGTCCGTGGCCACCGCTCTGTTTCTTGTACTTGCCTTCGGCCTGTGCCTTGCGGCTTATGGTCTCGCGATAGGGCACTCGCACCGGTTCGGTTTCGACTTCGACCCCAAACTTACGGCTGAGCCGCTGCTGGGTGATCATCAGGTGAGTCTCTCCCATACCCCGCAGCAGAGTCTGATGTGTCTCGGCGTTGCGCTCGACGACGATCACGGGGTCTTCCTGCTGGATGCGGCGCAAGGCATTGGCCAACTTGTCCGTATCCGCCTGGGTCTTGGCGTGGATCGCCGTTGCCAGGACCGGCGTCGGCGTCCGTAGCTGGGGGGCGGTGATTGGCTGGCTCTTGACTGAGAGGGTGTCGCCTGTTGCCGTCTCATTCAGCTTGGCTACTGCACCAAGATCACCCATCGGTAGTGAATCCACCAACTCCGATTCCTTACCGATCATCGCCGCAATCTTGGCGAGCTTCTCGTCGCTGTTGCTCCGCTGGTTGTGCAACACATGCTCGGCATTGACCTTGCCGGAGAGGACACGGAACAGAGAAATCTGTCCGACATACGGGTCCGCAATGGTCTTGAAGACCTGGATCAGCGGATCTCCATCGGCTTTGAGTTCGATCTCGACTTCTTCGCCACCGGCAGTGACTCTGAGGTTCTTGCGGCGCAGCGGTGACGGTCCGATCTCGACGATGAAATCGGCGAGCCGGTCGACTGCGATGGGTCCGGTTGCGGATCCACACACGACCGGGAACACCGATCCCTGTGCTACCCCGATCGCCATCGTCTTTTCGAGCTCTATCGCGTCGGGAACCTCGCCCTCCAGGTACTTTTCGAGCAGATCATCGTCAGCGACGACAATTCCCTCTACAAGGTTGTTATGAACCTTATGCTCTCGTTCTTCGAGCTCATCGGGAATCTCGGCTTCCTGTGCTGAGCCGCTGTCATAGATGTAGGCCTTGTCGGTGAAGAGGTCAGCGACACCATGGAATGCGGAGCCTTCGCCGATCGGGAGTTCGATCGGGGCGATACCAGCGCCAAAGCGCTGTTGGAGTGACTCCAGCGTCTTGTCGAAGGAGGCCTCCTCTTTGTCAAGCTTGTTGATGAAGATCATGCGTGGCAAACCGAGTACCTCAGCGGCCCGCCAGGCACGCTCGGTGCCGACTTCAACGCCGTCGGTGGCGGAGACGACGAAGACGGCAAGGTCGGCTACGTGGAGGCCGGCGTACACATCGGCGACGAAGTCGGTATGGCCCGGTGTGTCAATGATGTTGATCTTGTGACCGTGCCATTCGATGGGGGCAAGTGCGAGGCTCAACGAGTGGCCTCGCTCATGCTCTTCTGGGTCGAAGTCGGTGACTGTGTTCCCGTCTTCAACCCGTCCCAGCCTGGAAACGGTACCGGCGCGATAGAGCATTGCTTCGGCGAGAGTCGTCTTCCCTGCTCCGCTGTGACCAACTAGTGCGACGTTGCGGATCTTTTCAGGTGGGTAGACCTTCACCAGGGCTCCTCTGTAGACGGGTTAACGTGAGCCACGAGGATACTCGACCGGGACGAGTCTCAGCCAGCCAGCCGGTAGGGTCGGGGAGGGCAGTTGGACTGTCAAAAGATCGGTTCTAGCCTGCCCCACTCATGCCCGGATGGCGAAACCGGTAGACGCGGCGGACTTAAAATCCGCTGCCCCGTAGGGGCGTGCAGGTTCGAGTCCTGCTCCGGGCACCCAACACATCACGTCTGGCGTCCGTGAGCGCCGTATGCAGCGGTGATGGACGCCAGAGTGTCTATGACTTGGTCCGCGGCCGTCGTGAGTTGTTTCCATGTGAATCGATAGACGGTCCACCCCGCTTGGTGCGCCTGGTTCTGCTTGTCGCGATCCCTCTGGAACGACCCTGGGTCCATGTGCCACTTCTCGCTGTCCAACTCGATCAGGGCTCGTTGTTGCGGGTATGCGAAGTCGAATCTCCCGATGAACCGGCCATTGTGGAGCTCGAACTGCGGTTCCGGCATCAGTAGTGCAGAGCGGACGACGATCGACCTGAATAGGTCCTCAAGCGTGCTCTCGGTAACACTTTGCCAGGCGTGCCGTTCTTCGATGAGTGGCCGGATGGTACCCACTCCGGTTCGACCCGGCCTGGCGACTCTCTTCACGAAATCCTGAATCTCGGAGAGGGTGAAGAGCTTGGTCCGGAGGCCAGCATCGAGGCATCTGGCGACGACACCCATTGGCGCAGACGCACCGAGATCGACCACCGTTCGCACCGCGGTCGTCACCGGGATCTCGGCGACGGCAACAATGTCCGCCTCCAGGAGGTCCTTGGACTCGTGGACGACAAAGTCATCGGTCCGTACCCGCAGATGCCGCCGCGATGTCACCTCTGGTTGGTCGGGGCGGAGCGATGTGAGACCCCACAGGTAGGCGGCGGTTGTGTGTGAGGCCGCGGAGACTGAGCCAGCGGACAGTACCGAGGCCATCACCGACCGGTGCCATGTTGCGGGTGAGCCCGCAAAGCACAACACGTGAGGGTGGATCCGTTCGTAGACGCCGTTGGCAACCCGCCCGTCGATGGTGCGGTCCATGACGTTGACGGTGCGTGCTTGCGAACGCGTGAACACGCCGTACTGGCTCTTGGCGATTGCCGCGAGGCGTTGAGATGCGCTTTCCATGCCACAACTTGCCATTTTTGGGCGCCGATTCGAACCCCCTTGTGCGTCTGGCGTCCGTGAACGCCGCATTCAGCGGCGACGGACGCCAGACGCGTGAATCTGGGTCGGGCGCGGTGATAGGGTCAGCGAAGGATTTCGCGATCTGGTGAGCGGGTCACAAACCTCAATGGTGTAGGCGTGACAACCGATATCACATTGTTGTTCAGGAGAAACAATCTCGTACACACCCCAAGACGGCGAAACCAACGAGATCAATGCTGCAATCGAAGAGGCGGCAGGTCGAAGCGCGTCCGGCGAGGTTCCGAAGCGACCAGTTGGGCGCTACATCATCGGACTTGCGATCATCGCAATTGCCGCCGTTGCATCAACAATCCTGACCTCAACAGCGCTGGCCAGACAGGAAAAGGACGCCGGGGTACTCGAGACGGTCACCCAGCAGATCCTGCTGAGCGAAGCAATAGAGAACGTCGGGTTCGACATCGAAGCGACCGATACCCTCGACGAGCGTAGTGACGCCGTTGACCATCTCGAACGCGAGTTGATCCGGATTCGCACCAACCACGAGGCGCTTCGCTACGGAAGCATCGACCTTGATCTACCCACCGACCACAGCTCGACCTTCAACGATCGTATCGAAGCCGAGGTGGAGCCGCATTTCACGGCGATGGCTCGACTCGCCGAAGAACTAATCGAAAATGGATCGTCCGGGGGGAGATTGCGTGTCGGAGCAGCAGGGGAGTTGGCGCGCTCGTCGGAGGAATTCCGGGAGGGGATGAAGGCAATCGCCACCCTCATCAAGGATGAGGCGCAGGCCCGTGTGGTCAATCTTCGCACTACCCAGTTGATCTTGTTGTCGGTGATGCTGCTACTGATCGTGCTCGAAGCCCTATTCCTGTTCCGCCCCGCGGTGCGCGGAGTGCGCAAGGAGTGGGAACTGCGAGCCGTCGAACATGAAACCGAGCGGGCCGAGGACCAGCAAAAACTCAGCTATCTGGCACGGTATGACCCGCTGACCGGGCTCATTAATCGCTTCTTGTTCAGCGACCGTCTCCAAAGTGCCATCGCTCGGGCCCGGCGTGACGAATCCCTGGTTGCCCTCATGTTCCTCGACCTCGACGACTTCAAAGCAGTCAACGACCACTACGGACACGCCACAGGTGACGCGCTCCTCAAGCAGGTGGCGAAGAGAATCGTCGCCGCCGTCAGAGAAACCGACAGCGTCGCACGCATCGGTGGTGACGAGTTCACTGTGATCCTCGAAAGCGGATCGCGGCTCGAGGATGCGGGCCAGGTCGCAGGGAAGATTCTCGACTCAGTGGCCGAGCCGTACATTGTCGGCAACCGTGAGCTGCGAGTCACTACGTCGATTGGCATCGCCATGTACCCGCTGGACGGTGACACCTCCCAAGCGCTGCTACGGGACGCCGACATCGCCATGTACTCCGCCAAGGCCGCTGGGTCGAACAACTATCAGTACTTCACGCCCAAGCTGCGGCAGAGCGCTTCCGACAGGCTGCGCCTGATCGATGGATTGCGCCGGGCAGTGGCAACCGGCGACGGCCTCAGACTTGTGTATCAGCCGTGGATCGACACCGATAGTGGCGTTGTCGCTGGCGTCGAAGCACTGCTGCGCTGGGAACACGAGGAAATGGGCATGGTTCCCACAGAGAGGTTCGTTTCGCTCGCCGAGCAAACTGATTTAATCGTGCCCCTGGGCCTGTGGGCCATGAACGAAGCCTGCCGTCAGTTGAAGAGATGGCATGATGCAGGGCTCCAGAAGTTCGCCGTCTCCATCAACGTCTCACCCCGCCAGTTGCGCCGCGGTAACCTGGCCGAGGTAGTCGAGCAGACGCTGGAGCGCACCAAGCTGGACGCCTCTTGGCTCAAGCTGGAGTTGACCGAACGAACCTTGGTCGAGGACACCGAGACCGCCCGCCGCACCCTGGAGCGGCTGCGCGCCATCGGCGTTTCTATTGCCATCGACGACTTTGGGACGGGCTACTCGTCGCTGAGCTACCTGAAAAGCTTTCCCATCGATACCATCAAGATTGATAGGGAGTTTGTCCGCGACGCGGTGACCGATGCCGACACTGCAACCGTTTCAGAGTCGATGGTTTCGCTTGCCAAGAGCTTGCGGCTCGAAGTGATTGCCGAAGGTGTCGAAACCCGCGAGCAGCTCGATATGGTTCGCGGCTTTGGCTGCAATCTGGTGCAGGGCTTCTATGTCTCCCGGCCGCTCGCTGTCGACCGGATGCCACGTGCGGTAGAGAAAGGCTTTGGCTTCAGCGCCCAAGCCAGCGGTGGATCGTCAACGGGCTAGCCTTTGCCCGTGATTTCTCCCCAACAAGTTTCGATCGGTCTTGGCGTTGGCACCCAGCCTCCGCTCGGCCGCATCGCATTGGCGACTCGTGCGGCCCGTACCGCACGTCTTGACGCGATCTGGACCGTTGACCACTTCCAGGGCTGGTTTCCGCAAGAACTGTGGACCAGGGAAATGTCGTGGACGGCGTCGCCGGGCGCAACGCCACACGCCTATTTCGACTATCAGGCATTGGTCGGCTATCTGACTCAGAAAGCTGGTCCGTTGCAGATCGGCATCGGGGTTACCGAAGCGTTGCGGCGCCATCCGGTTCTTCTCGCGCAGACGGCGATGACATGGGCGCACATGTCCAAGAGCGCCCCCATTCTCGGTATTGGCGCAGGTGAACGAGAGAACACGGTTCCCTATGGGATCAGTTTTGATCGCCCCGTGGCGCAGCTCGAGGAAGCGCTGCCGATTGTGCGCCGCTGCTTTGAAGCGAGAGGTCCCTTTGATTTCGAGGGAGAGTTCTTTCATCTCGACAAAGCGATGATGGACCTGACGCCACCTCCCAATAAGACGCCGCAGATCTGGATCGCGGCCCACGGACCGCGTATGTTGCGGCTCACTGGTCGCTACGGCGACGGCTGGTATCCGACGGTGCCGATGCCTCCAGCCGACTATGCGACCTCACTGGCGAAGATTCGTGATGCGGCCAAGAATTCCGGGCGCGACGGGCGGCTCATAGTGCCCGCGGCTCAACTGTTGGTAGTAGTCGGCCGTACCGAAAGGGAGGCCAGGAAGTATCTTGATACACGGATCATGCGGTTCCTGGCGCTGCTGGCTCCTGCCGCGTTGTGGCAACGCAATGGTTCTGACCATCCGTTCGGGCCCAAGTTTCGTGGTCTCGTTGACTTCATCCCCTCGGACTATCCCGTCCATCAGATCGACGATGCCATCAGCAAGGTGCCTGTTGACGTCGTCGCCGACAACATGCTGTGGGGAACCCCAGACGTTGTCAGAGAGAGTCTTGAGGATTATGTCGACGCCGGACTCCGGCACATCGTGCTGGGCCCTGCCTCGGCTGCTATCTCGAGACGCAGTGCGGTGTATTCACTCCGGGCGGTCTTCAGCATTCTGCGACGCGTCCGTCGGTCGGGTAACGCCAGGATCGGTGACCAGTGATAATCGCTAGGGACTTGGCAATTGAGGCTGGGGCGCGCCCGCTGATCAGCGAGGCATCGTTCTCGATTCACGCCGGTGACAAAATTGGACTGGTCGGGCCGAATGGCGCCGGTAAGACAACCCTGCTGCGGACACTGGCAGGGGAACTGGAACAAGCCGACGGTGCGATCCGCAGAAGCGGTGTGGTCGGCTACCTCTCTCAGGAGGCTGCGCTGCGCGAGCTCGTCGATGACGAGGTGAATGCTCTTGAAAGGGTCCTCACCGCCCGAGACATCGGCAATCTTGAGCGGCGCATGGAGAAGGTAAGGGCACAGATGGAGGGGGCCGAGGACGAAGAGCGGGATCGTCTTATCGCCCGCTTCAGTCGCCTCGACGACGAGTTCACCGCACGTGGCGGCTACGTGGCCAAGGCCGAAGCAAAGAGGTTTGCGGCATCCGTCGGGATCAAGGGCGAAGATCTCTACCAGCTAGTCGCCACCATGTCGGGGGGACAGCGGCGCAGGGTCGAACTTGCCAGAGTGCTGTTCGCCGAGACCGATGTACTGATCTTGGATGAGCCAACCAACCACCTCGATTTGGACGCCAAGGCCTGGCTGATGGCGTTCCTCGACGAATATGCCGGGGGTCTGTTGGTGGTCAGCCATGATCTGCCGCTGCTCGACAAGTCGATTACCTCAGTTCTTGCGCTCGATGACAACCGCCTCGAGCCATATCGTGGTAACTACAGCTTCTATGTGGAAGAACGTGACCGTCGCCGGGCCCAGCGCCTTCGCGAGCGGAAGCACCAAGACGAGAAGATTGCAAAGCTTGAGGAGGGCATTCGCCGCTTCAAAGGCTCCACCGAAAAGATGGCGAAGCGGGCTCGCTCGTGGGAAACCCGTGTTGAGAAGATGAAGGTGCAGCGCACTGAAGTCGGTGGCAAGACGAGGAAGATAGCGGTTCGTTTCCCCCAGCCGGAACCATCGGGCCGAACCCCGCTGCGCGGGGATGGGCTAGCCAAAGCCTTCGATCACAATGTGGTCTTTGTTGATGTCGATGTCGATATTGACCGTGGTGAACGAATGATCATCATGGGCCTGAACGGTGCCGGCAAGACAACCCTCCTCCGCATCCTGGCTGGTGTGGAGACCGCCGATATGGGCGAAGTCGAGATTGGCCATAAGGCAACCCTTGGCTACTACGCACAGGAGCACGAGCAAATCAAGGCCGGTCAAACCGTACTTGACCACATGAGAGAGGTATCACAGATTCCCGACAAGGATCTGCGCACGATCCTTGGCCATTTTCTGCTCGCTGACAAGATTGAACAAGATGCCGGCACGCTGTCCGGTGGCGAAAAGACAAAGCTGGCCCTCGCCCAGCTAGTGGTGCAGCGCGACAACGTCCTGTTGCTGGATGAGCCGACCAATAACCTGGATCCACAGGCAAAGGAAGCCTTGCTGGGTGCGCTCCGTCAGTACACCGGCACCCTGCTGCTGGTCAGCCATGACACTCACTTTGTCGAATCCTTGGAACCCGATCGAATGATCCTGATGCCAGATGGTGAGACGGGCTTTTTCGACGAGTCGATGCTCGACCTTATCGCTCTCGCCTAGGAAGATGTTGAATAGCTCCAGCTCCGGCTCATCGGCTGCCCGGCGGGCAGCTTGCGACTTCGGCTGCCCTGCGGGCAGCCTCCTAGCTTTCGCTGAGGGCGATGCCCCCTTCGCTGGTCTCGATGACCAGGCCCTCTTCGGTCGACCATGAAGCTGTGAGGATCGACTCATGTGAGCCATCGGAGAGCAACACGGTGACGGTATCGGCATCGACCCCAGCACCAGAGGGAGGCAGTGATGCGAAGCCAGGATTCGGGATTGCCCAAATGACGGTCACAACGCCATCGGCGCCTGACACGCTGACCCGACCACCGATGAGGTCGACGACTTCTGCACGGGGTATTGGGCTGACTGTCTCGTCTTCGGGGGGCAGCAGGCTCTCGTCTACTTCAACGCCAGGGTCGAGAGGGTCTTCAGAGGGTGGCTCAGTTGGCTCGACGTCTGCTGAAGGGGAGACTCCATCCTCGTCGCCGCTCGGGCTTGAGTTCAAATCCGGCGCTGCAAAGACCGTGGTCGTCGGGGCTACCGAGTTGTCGAGCTGCCGGAGGCAAGGCGCTCGTTCAGTTGTCCCGCATTCCTCGGTCAGAGCAGCAACTTCTGACGCCGAGAGAGGGCGGAGGGGCCGGTCTGTGACCTGCCCGCCTGCCACCGCTACTGCGCCCGTTGAGACCAAAGTGGCCACGACGGCAGCTGTAGCCCATCCGGCGACGAGAAGGAGTCTCTGCCGCATTGAACCCATTTTGGTTTTTTCCTCCTTTGGGACCTGCCAAGAATAGATTAAGGAGTTGCTAAGGCTGTCTTGAGATTTGCTGCAACCGCCCTAGGGTTGACGTATGGCATCAGTAGTCATTATCGAGGATGAACAGCGAATCCGCGAACTCGTAGCCCGAGTTCTCGCAGATCGTGGGCACGACGTCGAGTCAACCGCGACCGCAATGGAGGGTCTGCAGGCCGTCGTCCGGGTCTCACCACAACTGGTGATTCTCGACATGGGGCTACCGGATCTCGACGGTACCGAGCTGCTCAAGATGATTCGCGCGGTGAGTGCAGTGCCGATCATTGTTGCCACCGCCCGCAGCGAGGATCGGGATGTGATCAGAACCCTCGATGCCGGCGCTGACGACTATCTGGTGAAGCCGTTTTCGGTCGATCAGTTGGAGGCCAGGGTCAGGGCGGTGCTGCGGCGGACCGGTAGTGAAGGCCGACAGGGCCCGCTCATGGTCGGTGACCTGGCGATTGACGTGGCGGCCCGTGAAGCACGCCTTGCCGGCGAGCCGATTGACCTCAGTCCCAAGGAGTTCGATGTGCTCCGGTTTCTTGCGGAGCGTGTCGGCGAAGTGGTTTCGAAGCGCGAGCTCCTGGCCGAGGTATGGCGTCAGCCGTACGGGGGTAGCGAGAAGACGGTTGACGTCCACGTCTCGTGGCTACGCAAGAAGTTGGGGGAGTCTGCCGCCGAGAGTCGGTACCTGCAGACAGTCTTTGGCGTCGGGATCAAGCTGGTCGTTCCAGAAGAATGAGACAACGCGTTGCGGTTCTGTCTCTCGCAATCAGCTCGCTGGTTGTAATCGCTTTTATGATCCCGCTCGCCCTGCTACTGAGCAATCAGGCACAAAACCGAGCGCTGTCTCGTTCCGAGACTCTTGCCCGAGCGATAGCGACTGCGCTGGCGGTCAATACCTCAACGTTGGAGGGGGGCGGGGTCACTCTTGCCGCGGCGCAGGACGTGATCAAGGTATTCGGCTCGGGCGCCGATGCGGTGACCATTCTGTTCGCTGATGGCGAGATTGCAGGAGCGCCGGTGTTCAACACAGACAACATTGGTGTCGCTTTCTCTGAGGCACGTGCCTTCACCGCCTTCACCGACGGTGGCGCCGAAGTCCTCGTACCGCTGTTGTCAGCCGACGTCCCTGATCAGTCGGTGGATGTGGTGGTGCGCGCTTTTGTCCCTGAATCGGATCTAACCGAAGGAGTCATGGTGGCGTGGGGCATGATCGCCGGCCTTGGCGTGTTCCTCGTAATCGTTGCCGTGGTTGCCGCCGACCGACTGGGTCGGTCCGTGGTTCGTCCGGTGGCTGAGCTGTCCGATGCTGCTCTGGCGCTCGGCAGTGGTGACCTCGACAGAAGAGTCGTTCCGTCCGGACCCGATGAAATCGCCGATGTCGGAGTTGCATTCAATTTCCTTGCCGAGCGTCTTCGGCAGCTGCTGGCGGAAGAAAGAGAATCGGTTGCGGATCTGTCGCACCGGTTGCGGACTCCGCTGACCGCACTTCGTCTCCAGGCAGAAACGCTCACCGATCAAGAGGTCTCCAAGGTCCTCGTCGAGGACATAAACCGGATGGAGGCGGCAGTCGATGGAATGATTCACGAGGCACGCCGGCCAGCCGTGGACAGAGGCCCAGAGCAGGCAGATCTCGGGGCGATCGTTCGACATCGGGCAACATTCTGGAAAGTGCTTGCCGATGAGCAGGAACGTCCCGTGGATGTGCACACGTCGGGTGGCAGGCTTCCCGTAGCGATCAGCGGTCAGGATCTCGGGGCTTTGGTCGACACACTGATCGGCAACGTCTTTTCGCACACGGAGGCGGGTACCGGCTATCGCGTTGAGGCCCGCCCCGGTGATACCGAGGGCCAGGTCATCTTGGTCCTTGAGGACGGCGGCAAAGGCTTTGAGCACGACGGGGCCCTGGAACGAGGCGAAAGCGGCGGGGGCTCAACCGGTCTTGGCCTAGACATCGTGTTGCGTGCTGCACAGCGCACCGGCGGCGACCTCAAGCTCGGTGAATCAGCTTTGGGCGGAGCCAGAGTCGAAGTCACCTTCGGCAAGAAGCTGTAGGTCTGCGCATACGAAAGGACCCGCCGGGCTAATGGCGGGTCCTTTTCACCTTCGCAAGAATGATGGGCAGATGAGGGGCTTCCACCCTTGCGAATTTTTGCTTTGCTGCGTGGCGTAGCAAGAACCACTGTCGCAGCTGGCTCATTAGGGCCGAGTCGAGGTGGTGCTAACAAACCCTAAAGTTTGGTTGGATGGCGCAAAAGCAGCCGTCTCTCTGCCCAAAGAGGCGAGGTGGCAGGACTCTGGAGGTCGTTCCTCGACCTCCCAAAGAACGCACGAAGTGGGTTCTCGACTTCCAGAAGAACGCAAACGGCGGGTTCTTTCCCGCTGTTTGCGTTCTCAGCCACCGATGTCCGCAAACCAGGTGAGGTTGCTGGTGGCCGGGTACACACCCGTCGAGATGGAGGGGGCGTAATCGAAAACGTCAACGGAGTCCCCCTCCCAGGCGCCGGCACTGATTGC
>RCNE010000077.1_pt1 | contig 42472 bp, 25 predicted proteins | sample 2041361 | NCBI WGS metagenome assembly RCNE01 (sample SAMN09708229, study PRJNA481090) | Marine sediment metagenome, whole genome shotgun sequencing project. | reverse complement strand
TTTATAAATAAAGATAAAGAATTCGCAATATTTGACAAGTTTTTTGATGAACGGGTGCTCATCGCAGCGAAAACGGTCTAAAGTTTGTACTACGACCTTCAAAGAAGGGCACAGAAAGGTTAAGGTAGTAGAGCAATCTCTTTGCTTTTCAAATCTATTGTTCTTTCTATGCCCGATGTATCGAAAATACTAATAGAGGTCATATTCGGGCTAAGCAATAACGTATTGTCAGATTGTGAGAGATATCCGTGGCCCCAATAACGCTCAAACTTTCTTTTTTTGCCATTTTGGTAATGAATTTCCCCAGAAACATCGTTCGGTTGTAGCCGATATAAAGACACCTTATCTTTAAAATCTGATTTGAAAACCCTAAGGCTATCCGTATTTACCGAAGTAATAAGAAATAAACTTTTCTCGGTATGCCAACTACCAAGGGCTCTGGTATCCCCTTCGATAAAAAACCCAGTCTTGTTTGACTTGATCGATTCAAAGTTTCCATTACCATCTCCCTTAAGGTAAAATCCTTTTTGTGCATTGTACCAGCCCGAGATTACTTCGGTCTGGGAATTATTGCCCACCCCAACAATATCTGTAAATCCATCCCCATCAAAATCACCGACTTCCATGCCGTGAACCGCGGAATATTGAGCTTCAACGGGGAGTGCTTTTAGAGAAAACTTTCCATTACCCAGATTTTCAATATAGGCGGACTTGAAATAATTGGTTTCTAAGGTCAACCTTTTTTCAGGGTTGAACGCTTCCAAAATTTTCTTAATGTCGGCTTTCGCATAAGCTTCATAAGAGGGGAATGCCCTATTGATGACTTCTAGTTGATCTATCAAAGACCTTCTCGGCGCAACCGGATATTCTTTCCCGTTTATATATCGGGTAATAATGGGGTCTAAACTCGCATTTCCATCAAAATCTTGAACATAAAGCCGAATCGGCCGTTCTTCACCTGTCTTTAGAAAAGTATTTTTTCCAAGATTCCCTGCGACATAATCGATATCCCCATCGCTATCAAAGTCTCCCCCTACAATACTATTCCACCAGCCTTTATAGGATTGCAGACCGTTATCCGTCTGTATTTTGGTAAAGGTGCCATTCTTGTTTTCGAAAACGGTAATGGGCATCCATTCCCCAACTACAATTAGATCAAAATCTTGATCATTGTCAAAATCCGACCAAAGGGCAGCAGTAATCATTCCGGTTTCATGGAGCTCTGAAGCTAATTTCTTGGTACTATCGTAAAACTTGCCTTCTCTATTTTCTAAAAGGTAATGTTCGGGATTGGTCGGAAACTTACCAGGCACGACTCGACCCCCGACAAAAAGGTCTAAATCGCCATCGTTGTCAAAGTCGGCAGCTATTACACAAGAACCGCTCGATGCTATTGTGGGAAGCGCATCTTCATCAAGCTCAAAATTGCCATTACCATCATTAAAATATAACCGATCTTGGTAATGCCCTTTATTGAAATATTTGACCGAACTACCGCCACTGACCACATAAAGGTCGAGATCACCGTCTTGGTCTGCATCGAAGAGTAAAGTGCCCATATCCTCATAAAATTCAGAGCCATCTATTGACTTTGAATTAAACGTATCTTCCGGGGTTTGAATAAACAATGTTCCGCTTTGGTTTCTCCCACCACCTACATAGAAATCGGCCTGATTATCCCCATTGATGTCACCAACGGCTATGCCAGGACCATTATTATCGTATTGTTGTAACAATAAAGGTTCATGCCTAAAATCGTTAGGCGTATTCTCTTGATGCCTATAATTCAAATTCAATTGTGAAGATACCTCCTCGAACAAGGTTGTATTTGTCTTTAAGGTTTTTAAAGGTTCGGATGTAAACGTTATATCTGAATAGTCGAGTTCGGCAGTAGTACCTGCGGCTATTTCAGTATGAATAGATTGCTTGCCATCAGGCCAAACAATTAGTAGGCTATCGATTTTTGAATGGCTTCCCAGCCCTACATGTATCTTATTTTCAGAAGAAGACATATAGCCTCGAACAGTATAGTTTTCGTAATAGCGTTTGCTACCATCAGGAAGAGTCAAATGGACTTTGGCACCTAAGGCCTCAAAGTTTCCGGGTTTCCCTTTAAGTCTGATTGCAACACTCTTGTTCGCTTTTTTAAGTCTATCGGTATTATTCTTATAGAGCGATGCGGGGGCATTTATGTTATTCACAACAAGATCTAAATCACCGTCATTGTCAAAATCGGCATAGGCCGATCCGTTCGACATGGTCTCATGGTCCATTCCCCAATCGGAAGTTTTATTCTCGAATGCGAGACTACCTTCGTTGCGAAACATGTAATTGGACAAACAAACACTATCGAGATCTGTCAATCGCTCAACCAAGTTTGCTTCCGATAGTTCGCCCTTTACAAACAAATTTTTTTGATCGGTATATTCGACAAAATCTTGATTGGTAACATCCCTTCGAAAACCGTTCGTGATATAAATATCCTTGAGGCCGTCATTATCAAAGTCGGTAATTAGGGGAGACCAGCTCCAATCAGTCTGGTGCAATCCGGCCAAACGTCCAATTTCGCTAAAACTATAGTCTCCAGAAGGCCCTATACCGCGGTTGATTTGCAAAGTGTTTCTGATGAACTGGGGAGCAAAGCCCTTTTGTAGGGTACTCTTAAAGTGTTCATAGTTCATCTGGGCGGTCATCATCTTTTGTCGATAATTATCTTCTGGTAGCATGTCCAACACGAAAATATCCGATAGGGCGTCATTGTTGATATCGGCGATATCAACCCCCATGCCATTTCGTGAGCATTGGTTCAGATAGCTGCCCAATGTATTCGAAAATGTGCCGTCCTGATTATTGATATACAAAAGATCACTCCCTATATAATCGTTCGCTACATAGATATCGGGCCAGCCGTCACGGTTGATATCCGAAATGGCCAACCCCAACCCATAACCCTCAATAGTAATGCCTGCTTTGCCGGAAACGTTTTCATAGCTAGGTTGCCCCACGCCATTTACGCCCATATTCTCATAAAGGCGATCTGTACTTGGCCCGCGACCATCGGTGAAGGTTTCCAATTTGCTGATCATGGCATAGGGTTCGTTGGCGTGTTGCATAAGATACAGGTCGAGGTCTCCGTCGAGATCGTAATCGAAAAAAGCGGCTTGGGTAGACATGCCTTCATCCGCAATACCATAAGATTCTGCCGCTTCGGTAAAGGTCAATTGCCCCGGGGAAGGACCATTGTTAATGAACAATCTATTTTTTCGGTTATTTTCGTCATACCCCCCGACACATAAGTAAATGTCTTTCCATCCGTCTTGGTTGATATCTACAATAGATACCCCGGTGGCCCATTGATTGCTCTTGATTCCGGCACTTTCACTGATATCCTTAAAAACAAAATTACCTTTGTTTAGGTAAAGTCTGGACGACACCATATTGCCCGAAAAAAAGATATCCTGCAGCCCGTCATTGTCAAAATCGGCAACTCCGACACCTGCACCAGTGTAGATATACGGAAAATTGAAATAGTGTATCGAATCGCTCTCAACGATAGTGTTTGAAAAATCGATGCTCGAATGATCAACCGAAACCAGTTCAAAAAGTGTTTTTTGCTTTTTACAGGAAAAAATAAAAAGGAGGACAAACCCAATAAGGACAAAGTTTTTCATAGAAGAATTATTTTGCCCTGAATTCGTACAATTGTAAATAGTCATTGTTGTTTCCGACTACAACAAACGAGTTACTTTCAGTTCCCTTCAATTGGGCAAGACCTTTCACATCTCCCGATGCCAAAAAACCGCTTTTCATAGGGCTCATCGCCGTAAAATTTCCTTTGCCGTCACCCAAAAGCGTAAGGCCAAGACCGGCATCGTTCCTTGCCGTTTCTACTTCACTGTTGTACATATTTCCAGCTAGAAGTACGTCTAGATTGCCATCTTTATTGAAATCTTCGATTACAAATCCGTTTATGGAAGACAACTGTGCCTCCGCAGGAAATGCGTGCCACTCGAATTCACCTTTTCCCAAGTTTTCGAGATACCCACTTTCAAAAGTGTATACCTTATAAGCGTGGGCTTCGTTCAATTTTTCCTTGCCATAAACATCTTCGAGGTTTGACGAGGCAAATGAGGCGTAGTCAGGAAATTTATCCTTTAAATAGGGCATTTGTTCCGTCAAGCACTGTTTCCCCCTTACAGGGAAAAGCTCTCCGTCATCAAAATAGCCTAGAACGATATCCAAAGTGCCGTTTTCATCAAAATCGTTAGCATAGACTTGAAAGGGTTCGTCAATTGATGCTTTGTACTTATAGTTCAGACCTAGGTTTCCCAATACATAGTCCATATCCCCATCGCCATCAAAATCCGCTTGGGCCATACTATACCACCAGCCATGTGTTTTGTCTAGTGAGGGAGAAGTTACACGCGTGAATTTTCCTTTTTGATTCTCGAAAATGGTGATGGGCATCCATTCCCCTACGACTATGATATCCAGGTCACCGTCATTGTCAAAATCGGTCCATTGGGCATCGGTGACCATGCCGATTTCCAAGAGTTCTTGGGCAATATTGCGGGTAACATCCGAAAAATTACCTTTTCCATCGTTCAACAAAACCGCCGAGTCCGCTGGCATCGGATATTTTCCTGGAACTAGGCGACCACCTACAAAAAGATCCAAATCGCCATCGCCATCAAAATCGGCCGCCCTTGCAATCGACCCGCTTTGTCTATTATCCAGTAATTTGCGTGATTTGAATTCCCCTTTTCCATTGTTGATGAACAGCCTATCTTGATAAGCGCCTGCATTTTTATCCCATTCATTGCTGCCACTGACCACATAAAGATCTTGATCACCATCGCCATCGCAGTCAAAGAACAGTGCTCCGGTATCTTCGTAAGCTTTGTCGGTGTTCCATGTTTTGGAAGAGACGGGTTTGAAGTTGCCTTTTGCATTTTGAAGGTATAGCTGGCCTGGCTGATCTTTGGCCCCTCCGATATAAAAATCGTCAAGGCCATCTGCGTTTACATCGCCTGCCGCTAAACACGGCCCCAATTGGGAATATTTGTGGGGAAGTAGGATTTCTGTTTCAAAATCATCGTATTCTTTTTCGGCATGCCTGTAATTAGGCAGTATTCGGGATGCCACTTCGTCAAAAAATTTGGGCACGATAGGGGAATCCTCGGTGGGTTTTTGGTTTTCACCTTGCTTGATTTCGATTCTTTGGTTTGTAGCGACGTTCGCCAATTCGTTATAAGTTCCGTTAGGCCAAAAAACTTCTATTCGGTCTATGGTCTTCAAAGAGTCCGTTCCAAAATGCAATAAAGGTTCCATAGACGATTGAAAGCCTCTGCTAGGCTGTAGCTGTTGAAACTGGGCCGTATTTTCTGCAGTGATTTTCACGGTAGCGCCAATACCCCAATAATTGTCTGTCGTTCCTCTTAAGGAAATTTGAAGGTAATTTTTTGCATGGGTTCCATCAGAGCTCAGATTCTCGTAGATACTGGCAGGGGCATCTATGTTGTTCAAGACCACTTCCATATCGCCATCGAGATCCAAATCACCATATGCCGCACCAGTGGAAAAGCCCTCAAAGTCGATACCCCAAGTTTCCGACACATCGGAAAAGGTAAAATTCCTGTTATTTTTGAACGTGAAACTCCTTAGTTTTTGCACGGGAAAGTTATCGATGATATCCATCATGCTGGCATTGCCGGCATTTAGGTTTTTATTTTTTAGATCAATTAAAATGTCTTTATACTGTACGTCCCTTCGAATGCCATTACTGACAAAAAGATCTTTCCAGCCGTCATTGTCAATATCCACGAAAAGGGGTCCCCAGCTCCAATCTGTTTCCGATACATTTGACAGCTCGGCAATTTCACTGAACTTTCCACTACCAGAATTCAATTGAAGGGTATTCTGCATATATTGATAGTGATAGCCTTCATTTACCATACGGGCAAACCTATCCACATCCATACTCGCCATATTGGCCTTTTTTCTGAAATGGTCGGAAGCTTGCATATCACAGACCATGATATCGAGCAGACCATCATTGTTAAAGTCGGCCATATCACTGCCCATACTCGAAAAGGAGGTATGGCCTAATTGCCGGGGCAGTACATTTGTAAAAGTACCATCGTGGTTATTCTGGTACAAAAAATCAGGTTCGAAGAAATCGTTGGCCACATAAATATCAGGATAGCCATCATTGTTTATATCGCCTATGGCAGCACTTAATCCAAAGCCAAAATGGGTGATGCCAGCTTCTTTACTTACATCGGCAAAAGTACCTTCACCATTGTTTCTGTATAACTTATCGGATTCATCGGTAGCTGGATTATTTTTTAATGCGAACAATTCTTCTTGTGAGGCAAAAAAGCGGTTGGAATGGTTGACCAAATACATATCAAGATCACCATCAAGGTCGTAGTCAAAAAAATAGGATTGAACCGAATATCCGGAATCGTTCAAACCATACTTTTTGCCCTGTTCCTGGAACTTTTCGTTCTTTTGGTTGATATAGAGCAGATTATTTCGATAACTGCCCATACCGGACCGGCAGACGTAGATATCGAGCCAACCGTCGTTGTTGATATCTACAAAAGTGACGCCCGTTGTCCAAAGGTTGCTTTTTAAGATGCCTGACTTGCGGGTTATGTCCTCGAACTTTAAATCTCCTTTATTCATAAAGATGCCATCTCCGCTCATATTACCCGTAAAGTATAGATCAGGTAATGAGTCGTTGTTAAGGTCACCAATGGCCACCCCACCACCATTGTAGAAATACGGGTATTTGATGATGTTCTGCCTTTGGTTGTCTTTGATGGCATTGGTAAAATCGACGCCCGATATACTGTCCGGCACAGCTTTATAAACTGTATCGCTATGCATAGTAGGCTCGTTTTTAGCATCCTCCCGACATGCAACTAGTCCGATTAAGGCACCCAATAAAATAATTCTTTTGAACATTTTATAGAAAAGGTCAAGATATAAAAAAACTTTAAGCCTTCTGTGGTTTCTTTGGGTCCTAAAGTGGTTATTAGAAAGTTCTATTTAAGAACTGGAAGTTACTTCATCTTTTACTTTTTTATTTATAAAAGTGGGTACCTAAACTCGTTTGAAAATCCTTTCAGCGGCTATCCTATTTAAATGGTTTCGATTCGATTAAACGACCAAGGCCCGGTTGAATTGCACCGGGCCTTGGTAAAACAATAATTGCTTTATTTATCGCATTGCTTATTGTGGATATTGCGTCAAGTTCGGCATCAAGTCGAGTTCCGCCAACGGAACGGGCCAATATTCATGGGTACCCTGAATATAACCAAAGGGCGATAGTACTTCGTTCGCTATGCCCCAACGGTGCAGGTCATAATAACGATGGCCTTCAAATAGCAATTCTTTTCGCCGTTCTGAACGAATCACTTCCCTTAAGCCAGCTTGGTCCGCAGCAGGTGGGGCGGCAGGTACAATGCCCGCCCTTTCACGAATTTGGGTAATCGCAGCCACGGCTTCATTGGTAACGCCCGCTTCGTTTTGAGCTTCGGCATAGTTCAATAAAACCTCGGCATATCTGATAATCAAGAAATTGACATCAAAATTTTGTGATTGCGACATATTCTTACCTTCAGGAAGCCATTTTCGGGTACTGGCATTATTAAAATGGTCTGGTCGCATAGTGCCAGTGGCAAATTCTTCAGGGCCGTTACCTTGTCCCACATCAATCATATCTGGTGGATCGGTATTGACCAGCAAAATACTAGCTATACGACGCACGTCGTTAGGGTCTGTAAATTGCTCGTAAGAATCTGGGCTTGGCGAGAACCAGTTGGCCCAACCAATTACCGGGCTCCAGTGAATGGAATAGAAGTTTTCGGAATTTGCACCCCAAAAACCAGGCGCTTCACCAACGGCTTGAAATTCAAACAGTGACTCCGAACTATTTTCCATAAACCCATTGAATAGTTTGAGATAGTCGTCGGTGGCGACCAAGGTGTATTGTTGTGAATCCATCACTTTTTTTGCCGCTGCCGCTGCTTCTGCCCATTTTGACTGGTAGAGATAAATTCGGCTTAATAGCCCGTTGGCAGCTCCATTAGTAGCTCTCCCGACCGGGTCTGATGCTCCAGCAGGCAAGACCTCCGCGGCATCCATTAAATCTTGCTCCATTTGGGCATAGATGATACTTTTATCGGTCCGGGCCAATTCGGCATATTCTTCCCTAGTCAGAACTGCGGTAGAAAAAGGCACATCACCAAAAGCATTTACTAAATTAAAATAGAAGAGCGCCCTCAAGAACTTGGCTTCTCCCGCAAATCTAGTTTTCAGTCCGGCATCCATTTCGATTTCAGGCAATTTTTCCAAAAGAGTGTTCGCTCTAAAGATTCCTTTATAACCATCATACCATCGCGCCGTCGAAAAAGGGTTACTGGGAAACCATCGAAAATCACTGGAAGCCCTAAAATAGGTGCCATAATCACCATTGTCACCAGTTTTTTCAAGAATATCGTCACTTGGGCAATCACCAAGTACATTAATCGCTTCACGGTACATTCCCTTATTGCCTACGATATCATAAACGGCCGTTAAGGCTTGCTCGGCCTGCTCGGCGTCCTGAAAGAACTGTGAGTCAACGACACCGTTCTTGAACTCTTTGGTCACAAAATCTTCGTCACAAGATAATAAGCACAAGAAAGCTATCAATCCTGTTGCCAATACGTTAAAATTAAATCTATTTTTCATATCTAATTTTTTTTTAAAATCCTATATTAAGTCCTAGCGACCATGTTTGTACTTGGGGGTAGAGGTCATTATAAATACCTGCGACAGCACTATTGTTTTGGTCCAAACCTACTTCTGGGTCAATACCAGAAAATTTAGTCCAAGTTAGTATATTCTGTCCTGATACATATACTCTGGCATTCGTTATACCAACCGTAGCCAATGGTTTCGATGGAAAATTATAGCCCAGTTGAAAAGTTCTAAGCCTTAGATAAGAGCCGTCTTCTACCAAGTGATCTCCTAAGATTGTATTTTGATTTGGATCTTGTACCTGAGGTCTTGGAATTGAATTGCTCGTTCCCGGTCCGTTCCAAGCATTTACTACTGCACTACTCTTGTTAAAAGCACGGCCTGAAGCCTCAATGTTCGAACGGGCAATATTGTATATGTCGTTACCGGCTACCCCAAAAAACTGTAGCGATAAGTCAACTGCCTTGTATCTAAAATTTGCTCCAAAACCATAAGTAAGGTCCGGAACAGGACTTCCGATGATTTCTTTATCATCGTTTGTTACCCGACCATCTGGCACGCCGTCGGGACCACTAATGTCTCTCCATTTAAAATCACCTGGGCCGGTTCCCGCATTTTGATAGGGCGTACTTGCATCACCATCAATGGCATTTGCTGCATCTACTTCAGCTTGTGTTTGAAAAATCCCTTCGGTACGTCTTCCTAAAAATACGCCCAAAGGAAGTCCTGGACGGAGAACTACCGTTGCCCCAGAACCGGAATAACTAAAGGCCGTAACTTCCTCACGCCCGGCTAAATCAACTACCTCACTGTCGATTGTCGAAAGGTTCGCACTAAAATCATACGTGAAATCCTGTTTTCCGCCGTTGAAGCCCATAGCGAACTCAAAACCCTTGTTGACGACCTCACCGACGTTATCGACAGTCTCTTTCAGGCCTGATACCCCTGCTAGCGGCAGTGTCAATAGCATATCTGTTCGTGATCTGTCATAGTATTCAGCGCTAAAGGTCAAACGACCATTTAAAAAACTGGTATCGACACCGATATTATATTCGGTTGCGGTTTCCCATTGCACATTGGGGTTTGCCAAATCTTCCTGCGCGGCACCAAGTGAAGAAACTCCGGTTTGGTTTCCAAAGGCATAGTCGAATTCGGTGCTTAAACGGGCCAAATATCGAAAGTTACCGATAGCATCGGAACCTACTTGGCCCCAACCGCCCCGAAACTTCAAATCGGTCATAAAACCGTTAGGATTCCAAAACCCTTCTTGAGACACCCTCCAACCTACCGTAAAGGATGGGAAAACGCCAAATTTATTGTTCGGACCGAATTTTGAGGAACCGTCTCTACGTACTGCAGCGGTCAATAAGTATTTGTTGTCATAGTCATAAGTCAACCTGCCGAACAATGAGGTCAAGGATTCTTCTGCGCTGCTAGATGTCGTTTGATTTTGAACGGCACCGAGTACGATTTCTGTGAAAACATCGGTCTCGTAGGCGGCACTTGCGTTTAATGATTGGAATTCAAGTGCTTGGGAAGCGCCCCCGACTGTGGTGACAAAGTTGTGTTTGCCAATACTACCTGTGTAGGTCAACGTATTTTCAAAAGACCAGAAGAATGAGTTGGTTCGGCCTTGACTAACGTTTGAACGCCCGCCCGAATCTAAAAGACCCTCTTGCCAAATGGGGGTATAGTTATATGTTCTGCCATTCGAAATATCTGCTGAAACCGTGGTTCTAAAGACCAAACCTTTTAGGGGGGTAATCTCTGCGTAGACATTACCGAGCAGACGGTCGGTAATATCTTCCCTCGTTGGGAGTTCATATTGCGAGAGGAGATTTCTTCTGCGCTCCAATCGCAGATCCGTTGGGCCGCCATAGCCCGTGCTAGAAATATCGGGATCGTCTTCGTAAATGGGCTGAACGGGAACCGTTTGGTATATGTTGGTAAAGGCACCATGTATAAAAGTTCGGTTACCTGCGTTGTTGTCAAAACGAGACCCTCGGCTAAAGGCCAAGCTATTCCCTATTTTGATACCCTTTGAAATCGTATTGTCGGTATTGACCCGTATTGCGTATCGCTTTTGGAAGGTTTCCAGCATGACACCGTCATTATCAAAGTAGTTCAACGAGACATAATATCGATGATTTTCAGATCCCCCGCTCACCGCAAGTTGATGATCGGAAATCCAACCGGTTCCTATCATGGCATCCATATAATCGTAGTTTGGCGCAGCATCAGGGTTGGGGAAAGGTGCCTCCTCTCCCGCATTGGAAAAAGCAAGGTTCATATTTCGTGCAAATTCGGGGCCGGTCATCGGCCTTGGAAGCTTGCTTATAGGTGTTTGAAATCCGCCATACACATTATAGGTAACCTGAGGTTTGCCGACCTTACCTCTTTTGGTCGTGATCAAGATGACCCCGTTCGCAGCACGTGCACCATAAATAGCAGTAGAGGCCGCATCCTTAAGAATATCAATGGTCGCGATATCATTTGGGTTGATAGTTACCAAAGGATTTGAGTTTTCAACGTTATTACCGCCGCCCGAAGGTACGACCACCCCGTCGATGACGTAGAGCGGATCACTATTATTTAATGAGCCTACACCCCTTATTCGTACGACGACTCCACCACCTGGCTGGCCTCCGTTCGAGGAAACGTAAACGCCGGGCACTTTACCTTGCAAGGCCGCGTCGAAAGTCGGCGATTGCACTTTTGCCAGTTCTTCGGCCTTGACCGAAACAATCGAACCACTGACGTTTGATTTTTTTTGCGTACCATAACCTACCACAACGACTTCATCCAGTTGCGATTGTGTAGGCTCTAGTTGTACACTGATTGTACTTTGGCCATTGGCAGCGATTTCCTGGGCAGCATACCCGATATAGGAAAATTCAAGTACGGCGCTCGAAGCCACGACAGCTATGCTAAAGTTACCATCAAAATCAGCTTGGGTACCGTTGGTCGTTCCTTTTTCAATGATACTAGCACCAGCTAATGGCTGACCATTTTCATCCAACACCTGACCCGTAATCGTCTGTTGAAAAAAATATGCTTTATTTGTTAAGAGCGGGATGGCACTCTTCTTCGAAATACGATCCGTATTGTCCGGAATCTCGACTTTAATAAGATACGGGGTATTACCCTGTACATTATAGATGATTAAGACGAAAAACAAAAAAACAAGACTAGTTCTGAGGTTTACTTTGGTCAATAATTTTAAATGGGAATAGTTTAGGTTGGGTTGTTTCATGTTTCTTAGGTTTACGCTAATTAATATGCAATAAGTCAATGAAGACTAGCTCCGATAAAATAGGTGTTGGACTATCCATAAATTAATATTTTTCTTGGTTCATAAGACGTTCTAATAAATGCTTTCAATTTAGTATTGATGTTCCTTACTACTTTCAGAAATGAATATTATAACTATCATTTATTTTAAAATATGAAGTTTTTGATCGTTTGCGCCATGAAGCGTTGTTTAAAACCAAAACGTTTAAACTTACTATAATCTCATTTTAAACGAAATAAAATTAATTTATCTTATCTATTTAACATATTATTTGTAAATCTAATTTTTTAGCTGCTGATATTATAATGATAATTTGATGGGGTTTGATACTTTTTTTGCCCAATATTGTAATATGTTAAACATATTCAGCGTAGATGTATTTTTATTTTTTAATATTCACCTATCAAATACGGAAACCAGACCTTAGAGATTTGCGATTACCCTCGGGTAATCCGGTTCATCAAAGTACATTTGTTAATAGGGCAAGAGAGGATGGCGGCATCAAAATCAAGTTTGAACGAGCCTGAAAAGGCCTATTTCGAAATGTCACCATTAAGAAATTCAATTCAACGATATCAACGTTAACGAATAAGTAAAAAGAATTGCCAATAGGTAACAATCGCGTTGCTTAACAGTACTGTCGCTGTAAAAAAGAAAATAAATTGGTAGAATTACTATCAAAAAGAGGGAAAATCAAAAACCAAACTAAAGTTAGAATTTTAAGATGCCATTAAGCGAAACAACTATACTAAAAAAGAAGCCCAAGACATGCGTATTGTTTTCTCTTGTCGTTAGTTTACTTTTATTTTCTTGTTATGATAACCCTAAAAATCCATTGGCCAATGCGGCACAGTATACCAATTATTGTGGCAGCTGTCACTTGACTCCAGACCCTACAACCATACCATGGCCTATTTGGGAAAATGATGTCTTGCCCGAAATGGCGGCAAGAATGGGATATAGATATGACGGCTACGACCCCTATAGCTATAAATCTCGAGAAGAGAAAAGCTATATGAATCTCAATAAAACGTATCCTGAACAACCAACAATCGACTATAAAACATGGTGGGGTATCCATGATTATATAAGGTCACTAGCTCCATATACTATTCCTATAGATACAACTCGAAAAAACAGAAACAAAAACCTTACCCAATTTTCGACAATAACAGTTGATATTCCAGAGTTGACCGTGCCGGTTATAACCAACATACAATTCGATGCGACCAGTAATTTATTTAATATCGGAAATACAACAGGGGGTTTGTACCAATGGTCAGCAACATATACAGAAATTTTAACCGAAAAATTTAATTCTGCAGTAACCTCGTACCATCACAAAAAAAACAGCCTATATATCTCAGAGGTTGGAATACTAAATCCGAGTGAAATTCCAAAAGGATTAATATCTAAAAAAAAATCAGGTATTACCGACACCATCGCAAAGGAACTACACCGACCTGTTTTTATGGAAATTGTAGACTTAAACGATGATGGAGTTGACGAAGTGCTAATCTGCGAATTTGGTGACCTGACAGGTCAATTATCACTTTTGGAACAAAATGAGTTGGGGTATGTCAAAAAATCATTGTACCCAAAACCCGGGGCCATAAAGCTTGAAATTGCCGATATGAACCAAGATGGGAAAAAAGATATCGTAGCGTTATTTTCTCAGGGTGATGAAAGTATTTTTATTTTTTATCAAAAAAACAACTTGACGTTTAGCAGCGAACAGGTTATCCGGTTACCGCCAGAATATGGTTCTAGTTGGTTCGAATTAATAGATTATGATACTGACGGAGATCTGGATATTGTAATGACCAATGGTGACAATGCTGATTATTCAATTTTCCTAAAACCCTATCATGGCGTCCGTTTATTTTTGAATGACGGCACAAATGTCTTCGATCAAAAATGGTTTTACCCAACATATGGCGCTACGCGTGTATTAGCAGATGATTACGATTTAGACGGCGATATTGATTTTGCCGTTACAGCGTTTTTCAACGATACCAAAAACTCTCCTGAAGAAGGCTTTATATATCTCGAGAACTTGAACGCGAAGCAATTCGAATTTCAATCGTTCACTTTTCCAGGAAATTTTACAAATGGTTGGCTTACCATGGCAAAAGGAGATTATGATAGTGATGGAGATATTGATATTATGCTAGGTTCTTTTAACGTGAAGGGTTTGCGAAAGACCAATTCCATTTTCGGATCTAAAGAAAAGAATCCCATAAAACTTTTACTCTTAGAGAATGAAGAGAAGGAGACTAATCGTTAACAGGTGGAAAAATTCATGGAAGACATGATTTGTTTGTTGTGTCTCGCGCTTAGGAAGAAGAAGCGAATAATATAGTTACCACTATTGATTTTTGAACTTTTTAATATAAAAAGAATTTGACGTGTTTTTAAAGCGAGTTTGGGGACAATAAATTAACCTCTCTCTAATATTGTTCACCTTCTAAAAATAAGGGGAACGGGACTGCTATCAGCCAAAAAAATGAGTATTAGGTAAAGTAGATTTGTTGTACGCTTCTATGTAAAATAACTTGCTATAACTCATCAAAAGTTAGGTGAACAAAATACTATTAACGCTATATATTTTGACCATGGCCCCGATAGAAGAAATTAAGTCTGCGACCTTATTCTTTGACGTTTATTTTAGATGACTAGTATTCGTCAGGCAGGCCCATTTCTTCACTATCACTGAGCCTAGCTTTGGAAAATGAAGGTAACGCCCTTTTAGACCTGACCTGTTCAAGCCAAAACACGCCGTCATAAGGCATACTATTACCACGAGTCGATATAAAATCAATATCTCCGTCGCCATCCATATCTCTTGCCTCGAACTTGTCGAACATTCCCCTCTTTCGTCTTGAGATATCATGTCGTAGCCAAGGTTTTTTGAGATTTTTTGGATGTTCGAACCATGCCAGGCGGCCGAGGCGATCATTATTTGTGACCTCTTCACCATCTTTATCTCTTGGGCCTCCACTATAACTCCCAGTCATAAAATCAATATAACCATCGTTATTGATATCCGCAGCTAAAAGGCCCACCAAATGGTCAGGAGCAATATTTCCGATATTATGTGCCGTCCAAACATCAGACCAATTCTCAGGTTGTTCTAGCCAAAGAATGCCACCTTTTAAATCGTTCATCGCGACGTCCAACAAGCCATCACCATTGAGGTCGAGAAAGTCCAAATTAAACCCGGTAATTGGCGCTTTTTGATTATCCGATATGATAACATCATGGTTTTTGAATAGAATGGAATCCGTACTTACATTTTCCAATAAGATTATTCGACCTTCCCCCCGCGAGCCGGCAATTATATCCATATCCCCATCCCTATCAATGTCAACTGGTCGCGAATTAATGGGAACAAGTACATCGAGAAGTACATGTTCTTTCCAAGCTGAATCTACCAAAGGGTCTCCAGATATTTCGAAGTAGGAGATTGGGTTTGGGGTAGCCCCTTCACTATTTCCCGCTTGACTCCCCTTGTTGGGCGCAATCACCTCTGCCTTTCCGTCTCCATTAAGGTCTGAAATAAATACCCTAATGAAAGAGCCCCGTTCTTGAGTAATACTGGGTATCAACCGTTTCCAATGTGTGTTTCGGATGCTATCTTTTGGGTTTTCGAAATAAATCAAATGTGAAAGCTCACAGGCTGCAACTAGGTCTAGATACCCGTCGCCGTTCATATCTTTGGCAGCAATATCTTCTACCGCACCAGCCTCGGAACCCTCGGCCAAGGTAACGAGCTGCCACTTATCAGGGTCTTTCGAACCATAGGCTATTCGTATAAGCCCTTTCGCAATTCCATCATATTCCGTATCAGCCTCATGAACAGATATAATATCGATAAAGCCATCTTTGTCAAGATCGGCCATAATCAATCCGTCGCTTCCGCTAATCTTCCCATTGCTTATCGATGTATCATCGATAATGTGTTCTTTCCATGAAATATAGCTGCCATCTGGCGCCTTGGCAACTGTTTTCATATTACCTACCGGGTATTCGACCGTCGATTCTTTTACCGGAGCATCCTTGCAAGAAAAAAACAGGAACAACAACAATGGATAAATCGCTCCATGCGTCATGAGGAAAAATCTTAGGCAACAATTATCAAGTTTGTATACATCCGAAAATGAAAATTTTAGCAATGGCATAATCCCAACAATTTAAAGCTTCTAAAATTACCGATTCTAGAAGAACCCCTAGTAGTCTTTTCCCTAAAAAGGATAAAAATTCTAATTTTATGCTATCCTATTTTTATAGGGAAGGCTACAAAATATGAGCAAGAGCTAACGCCCAATAGAATGAAAAGCATTATTTAAAAGCTTTAAAAAAAAGAGGATAATATCAAATGTTCTAGAAATGCACGAAAAAAGATTCCCAAGTTATGGAGCTTGTTTCCCCTAGTATCTATATTCTTAATTGTACTGGAATTCTTGAAATCTCAAAAAAAACCCATTATATTCACCTCCATAAAGGATGAATCCGGATGAAGCGAAGAACCTTTGCCAAAAACTGTCTTGCCGCCTCGGCAGGATTGTTAAGTTTGCCCGATTCCTTGTGTTCCAAAGGAGTGTGGGACTTTGGCCCTAGGGCAATTCCCAAGACCGACACTCACGTACATCTGTTCGATTTGGAAAATTTGTCTTATTCATGGCTGAAAAATGCCCCTGAAATCAATACCAATTTCAACTTAAAAGATTATAGAAAAGCCACCAAAAAGGCAAATATCGGTAAAATGGTTTTTATGGAAACCGGTACCGATGCTGGCCTGGGTGTCAAAGAAGCGACTTGGATCAGTAGCATTGCCCCAAAAGAACCTAGGATCAAAGGAATCGTCGCCAAAGCAGATCTCACCCAAGGGCCGACAACCGCGAAAGCTTTGGAGCAACTCTGTGAACTTCCATTGTTAAGAGGTATACGGGCGGGTTTTCCTAAAGACGCTTCCACTTCAAGTAGCTTTTTAGAAGGTTTTAAAGTACTTGATGACAGAAAATTGAGTTTTGACCTTTTGGTTTCTCCTCCACTGCTGCAGGAAGTTATTGCGATAGCCAAAATTTTTCCCAATACCATTTTTGTTTTGGATCATTTGGGTAATCCCAACGTTAATGATGCGGATACCTCACCATGGAGAAAGGGCATTGAGCGATTGGCTGAACTGCCGAACGTAAACTGCAAGATTTCGGGTATCATTACCCGTTTTGGAAAAGATTGGACTACTGAAAAGATTGCACCTTACATACTTTATTGTATCGAAAAATTTGGAATGGACCGTTTGGTGTACGCCGGCGATTGGCCCTTTGTGTTGCGGGCAGGTTCTTATAAAAGTTGGTCAAGTGCTTTTGAAAAAATAACCGATCAATTTTCAGACGAAGAATTGCATAAAATCTATCATAAAAACGCAGATCGAATCTATCGGTTGTAGGTTTTGATAAAAGAATAGACAATGAATTTTCTAAATGGCAACAAGTTTCGATTCTTTTTTATGTGTGCTCTATTGGGCACTTGTGCAATAACATATACTCAAGATCACCCACCCTACAATACGGCAAGAAACGGAGAAGTGTTTCATGTTTTTCAATTCCCCAGAAATCAAATGCCCCGTATCGATGGCGACAAATCTGATTGGACTATGGTGCCGAAGAACTACACCTATGGTACAAATCTATTGAACGACACTGAAGACGGCATGGGTGCTAATATCGACCCTAAAGACTTAGATGTAAAGGTTACCATCGGTTGGGTCGATGGCATGAACCGTATCTATTTTCTATACGAGGCCTACGATGATTTTTGGGATTTTGAACGTTTCAATCCCCAGGGGTATATGAACGATATTTTCGAAATTGTGGTTGACGGCGACCTTTCCGGAGGGCCATTTATTCAAAACCCATTGTATGATCCTGAGCAGTTGAAATGGCAGGATCAATCTAATGCTTACATTGAGAACCATTTCAACTTTAGTGGTGTGCATGCCCAAAACTATCATATTTACACCCCACCGGTAAACAATGCCTGGGTGCTTGTCTGGGGCAATCAGCATTGGATTTCGGAATTTCCACATGCCAATTACGCGTATGAGTATGATTTTAAGCACGGTGAAAGCGGCAACTTGGTTTTAGAGGGTTGGATAACGCCTTATGACTACGCCCCATATAACGCTCCAGAAAGAGCTGTGGAATCTGAATTAAAGGAAAACAAGATTATCGGTCTATCATGGTCAATATTAGATTTTGACGGGGATGAAAGAGATGGTCACGTCAACCTTTCGCACAATGTTGAAATGGTCAAAAATGCCTCGTATCTCTGTGCATTTCGATTGATGCCTTTGGAAAAAGAATTTCTGGAACCCATTCGCGCGGAATGGACGTTCGAGGTCATCGATGAAGAAAAGGGAGTTGTTGCTTTTAAGGACGAATCTATTGGGACTATTAAAAAATGGAAATGGGATTTTGGAAGTGGCAATAGTTCTGCTGAGCAGAACCCCATTTATCGCTTTCCCGAAAAAGGGGTTCGCAAAGTCATAACCTTAGAAGTGGAAGGACCTGAAGGCAGTTCGAAACGCACGCGCTATTGGGAAGTGATGATTCGGTAACTTGTTTTGTCATCAAATTTTAACTTTATAACAACCTAAAAATCAAGATTGCCTAAATTCACAACAGGTTTTTTAATATAATTATTTGGCTCGATATCATTCTAAGAATCTTATTAAAGTTTAGTTCTTGATTCCTTGCTCCTTTTTCAAGGTAGTTGTAAAAACTCATTCTAGTTTCTCTATTTCATTAGTGAATAATGGTAAAATAAAAAGACACCCAAGCCTAATCTATTTAACATATTTCGATTTTGGGCAAAAAAAGTATTGCGCTCCATCAAATTATCATTAAAATCTGAACAATGAAAAATTTACTTTTACAATTAATAGGTTAAATAATTAGGATAACATAATTTATTTACCATTTAAATTGAGATTATAGCAATGAAGGTTTAAATATTATTTTGAAAAGTATGCCAGTTAAAGAATTCTTGTTGTTGAGCAAATAATAGTGTTAAAATGTTTATTTCTGAATTGAGCAAACCACATCAAGCAAAAATTAAAAAAGACGAATTAAGTGTTGTGCATTTACGATTTAAAGAGTAAAAGTTGTGCAAACTACTGTTTATCATAAAATTGCGGCAACTACAAAACAATTTATATACACAACTTAAGGGCAAATTACCATAAAAATCTGGAGGTCCTCGGCCAAGTGGATTTGAGGAACGATTTTTTGAAACAGATACGAATGCTGAAATTGAGGGACAAGGAACTTATAGCGTTAGGATAGACCGCCTAATATATGGACATCGATACCGGATACTAGCTTTTCAGGTCCTTGCCGCCCTCTTAATGGCAACGTATCGAGCGTTCGCTGTACAATTGGCGAAAGGGAAAGCTTTCCCCTCAGCTGGAAAACCTTAGGATGAAACTGGTAGATCGAATCGTCCGCTTCGAGAACAGTTATAGAGTAGACAGTATGCCACTTGAAATCTGCGGGCTGTCACGGAGTTCGAGGAGTTCGATATGTTGGAAAAAGTTCATGGCAGACCCAATTATAGAAAGATATTAAGTTTTGGTTCCAACTTAAGACTTAAGTCTATCGGCTTTGTGTGATTTTATATATTTCAGGTAACCTTTTGAAAATGAGTTTATAATCATGTAAATAGTAACCACCATGAGAACAACTTTTAAATCTTTTCTTATTCTCTTTCTTACCGTTTGCTTTTCTATTCCCGCGAACGCCCAATCTATCAACATGGCCAAAGAGCGATTGATAGCCCTCACACCCGAATGGAAAGGAGAACGTTTCGATGACGGCCGCCCCAAAGTACCGATGGATATTGTCGAGCGTATGAAAGCCATTTCTTTGGAAGAGGTTTGGTCGGTGTTGCGCAACCAGGGGTACATGAACCAGTTTGCCGGTGATTGGAAAATGATCCATGAAGGTCAAATCATGTCCGGGCGTGCGTTGACCGCCCAATATATGCCAAAACGGGTGGCGGTTCGGAATGTATTGGAAAAAGAAGGCAAAGTGGAAGGCAGAATCGGCGATATGGTCAACTGGCCAATTGGTGAACTGGTCGAAGGCGATCTCTACGTTGCCGATTCTTATGGAAAGGTAAATGAAGGCCCACTCATCGGTGATAATCTAGGTACGTCGATTTATACGAAGTCAAAAAACGGTGTAGTCTTTAATGGCGGACTTCGAGATTTGGAAGGTCTGGAAGGCATAGTTGGCTTCAACGCTTTTGTAAAAAGTTGGCATCCCTCTTATCAAATGCAAATGATGCTTACGGGCATCAATATTCCTATTATTATTGGGGAGGCGACCGTAATGCCCGGTGATGTGGTTTTGGCAAAGCGGGAAGGGGTCATTTTTATACCACCACATTTAGCGGAAGAGGTAGTTCTCAAAGGAGAATTTATAGCCTTAAAAGATGAATTCGGGCACCTATGCCTCCGTGAACAGCGCTATACTTCCGGGGAAATAGATGGGGCTTGGAAAGAGGAAATCCGAAAAGAGTTCTTGAAATGGCTCGATGCCAATCCCTCTAAAATAAAAATGAGCCCCAAACAGTTGGAGGAATTTTTTAAGCAACGCACCTGGTAACGCAAAATCAGGAAATGTCAATAAAACCTAGAAAACCTAGAAAAATGAAAAAAATGAACCGCCGCTCTTTCGTATCGACTTCGGGTGCTGCCCTTTTAGGTAGTATTGCACCCTCTTATCTAAAAGGAGATGATTCGCGTCCATCACTGATTTCTTTTAATGGTAAAAACCATGCCTCGTCCATAGACCGGGCAAGTCGCTCCCATCCTGCAGAAGGTTTGGAGCGCGAAGACATTACCATAACCGACATTAAGGTAACTCCCCTTTCGTACAAACATGATGGCGACTATTTATGGCGCTGTGCCGGACTGTATGTCTGGAAATCCGATGCCGCTTTGGTTCAGATATTCACTAATAAAGGCATTGTAGGTATCGCAGAGGGTAGTCCCTATCGCGGCCCTGATAAGTTAAAGGAGTACACTGATAAGTATATTACTCCAATGCTAAAAGGCGCAAATGTGTTCGATGTCGATTTTCTCTGCAATAACCAAGGCCACAACCACGTAGCCCAAGGAGCATGGGCAGGAATCAACAATGCACTTTGGGACATCATCGGAAAGGCTAAGAACCAGCCTGTTTACAAATTGCTCTCGAACGACGAAAATCCTTCCAATAAAGTGAAGATCTATGCCAGTGGCGGGGTAAGCCATGCTTGGTATGACAAAGGAGATGAAGACCTCATTGCGGAAGCACTTCGATACAAAAAAGCCGGTTACGATACCTTTAAATTCCGTAACGGTACCTCTTGGAAGTACAGTAATATGACTATGGATAAATACATCCCTATTTTGGAGCGGCTACGCAAAGCGGTCGGCCCTGATTTTAAATTGGTTATCGAAAAATTCCCGTGGTCGTTCGATACCATTATAAATGAACTTTGCCCAGCCCTGGAAGAACTGAAATTCTATTGGTACGAAGAACCGGTAAGCTATAACGATCCCGCGGCTCTTGAAAAGCATATTGCAATCAATGAGGCCATGCCATCTGTTATGGTATCAGGAGGGGAAAGCTGGTTGAACCGTTATCAAGTTGAGCCTTTTGTAAAGGCAAAGGCGATGAACATCATTCAGACCGATGCGAATCTCACAGGTATGACCGAGGGTTGGTACATTGGGCAAACGATTCATGAAAATGGGCAAAAATATTGCCCACATAATTGGGTAGGAGGGCTGACCACTATCGCAAACATACATTTGGTCGCCGGTGTCCCCTCAGGACATATGTGCGAACTTAACCAGACTTATAACCCCTTGAAGTGGGGGGTATTTAAAGACCCCTACGAGATTAAGGATGGGGTATTGACCATTCCTGATAAGCCCGGTTTTGGAGTCGAAATCATCAATGATATCGAGAAGAAATTCCCCTTTTCACCTGGACCATATTACAAGGAAAATCCGGTTTTTAAAGGTCAGGGGCTGCCTATTTGGTGGAGTTAATCAGGGCTAAATTCCCAATATCCGAAAAGAGCACATTTATGAGAATATCTTGGTTTTCAATGCTATTGTGTTGCCTTTTCTTGGTCAAAAGCTACAGCCAGACCAAGGATGAGAACCTTGTTCCTTCTATCAAAGCAAGCGTTGTCGAACTTCCTCCCGAATGGGCCATCATACAACGGCAATTGATAGGCGCAATGGAAGAGGCCGGTGATTTTTATTGGGATCGTTTTACCTATCAAGGTGGCAGTACGATAAGCGAAGGCCCTTATGATGATCTCTACGAAATGTTCTATAACTGGCCCGATTTTTATATTGTCGGTGCCGACGAGCGATTTTATGAAAGAGCCTTGGCCGCGTACAATGGAATTACCCGTACCAATACGCCTCACCCGCCTGATCCGGGAGATTACCACCACCGATTGCACAAAGAGTTTCCGACCCATGATGACTTTTTTCATATCAGTGAGGGCATGACCTTGTTCTATAATCTGGCATTGGGCAATCCTTCAATTCCTGAGAATGTGGCCCGTGCCAAACGCTTCGCCGGGTTTTATCTCAACGAGGACCCCGAGGCCCCGAATTATGACCCGGAACATAAGGTGGTCAAATCGATTTTTACGGGAAGCAAAGGGCCATTGGCCACCTCTAGTGCGGTCTATAACTTGAGGTATGGCCATGCGTCACTTTACCCTGTTTTGGAGAAATTAGAACCCGACTGGCATGAAAATCCGACCCGTGCCGCCGAGATACAAAGCTTGTATGATAGTGTGGTTACCCGTACCGATGTTCCGGTAAATCTTGGTATCACAGGCTTGATGACCAATGCCTATTTGTATACTGGCGAAGAGAAATACAAACAATGGGTCTTAAACTATGTCGATACTTGGATGCAGCGCATTGAACAGAATGATGGTATTTTGCCGGATAACGTTGGGCTAAACGGTAAGGTCGGCGCATACCGTAATGGTCAATGGTGGGGCGGACTGTACGGTTGGTACGGCCGGTATGGGGTCATGATGATGTATGCGTCTATGGGTGTTGCTTCCGAATGCGCTTATCTCGTTTCAGGCGATGAAAAATATCTCGACCTTGTGCGTTCACAGATCGATCAATTGCTAAAACGGTCGAAAACGACCAAAGAAGGCCAGACCTTGGTGCCCTATCGTAGAAACCAAAAGGGCTGGCATAGCTATCGCCCCGTGATGATTCGTGACCTGGCACATCTTTGGCACGCTTCTATGGATGCTGCTGATTGGCAGCGTATCGAAAAAGTACACAAGGGGCATAAATTTCGCCCCTTAAATGCGGAAGGCATCTGGGGGCAGAACACTTTGGATCATTTGGACAACGAAAAATATGCACCAGGCGAACCTTTCGACTGGAATATAGAAATGGTGCAGGGCGACCGCACTATGGGCAAAAGTGAATATGCCCGTCTGATGTACTATGCAGGGGAGAATCCCGATTGGCCTTTGGAGGCGCTCAAGGCTGATTATCAAGAAATGGTCAACAGAATGGAATTCATGCGAAAAGATCCACGAAAAATAACCGAGATTAACGGCGACGATACTTACCCGAACAATCCGGTGCTGATCAAAGCATTGCAGCAGACAACCATGGGTACCCCACAAACGATTTACTTCGGGGGATTGCTACGCGCTACGGTGCGTTATTTCGATGTAGACCGAAAACGCCCAGGGCTACCCGAAGACGTATCCGCTTTGGTCGAAAAATTAGAAAAAGGTCAGACGACAATCTACCTGATAAACCTGAGTCCCGTTCACGAACGAAAATTGATTGTACAGGCAGGTGCTTTTGGCGAGCATCGATTCACTGATGTTAGCTTTAGTAAGTCCACAAAGAAAGATGATGGCACTTTTTCAACGGAAGATCAAAAGCAATCGATTAATGGAAAATACGTTGAGGTTGTTCTACCTCCAGCAAGTTCCATTCGATTGAATTTGGGGATACAACGTTTTGTAAACAAGCCATCGTATTATTTTCCGCACATGGAGTAAAAGAAGCCGCGGTCCTTATTTGGTATAGGTGACTAAATACAGATACAAAGCTTTGCTCGTTGACGTACAGCTAGGTTGTTGGGACTGCGAATTAAATTACGTGAATAGGTTTTTTGGCCAATTGATATGTTAACCATATGTATTAAATGAATTCTCGATTGTTAGCTTGAAAGTCAAAGACTGGTAACGCGAAATGAAGCTTTACACAAATTAAAAAAAATAAATGATTCTATCGAAAGTACATTTTTTTGACTTGTTCTGGATATTGTTGTTGAGTGCCTTCTTCTCTAACTGTAGTCAAATACCAAACCTCCCAGAAGGAGATATTGACAATGGCAACCTATTCTTACCCGATAGGTTTGAAGCTGTGGTTGTGGCAGACAGTATTGGCCGTGCCAGACATCTGGCCGTGAATGAAAATGGAGACATTTATGTAAAACTTACATATGCGAAGCAAGATTCGGGAAATGTTGCGATCAGAGACGTCAACAACGATGGTAAGGCTGACAATATCGTCTATTTTGGAGATTACAAAGCTGAGAGTGGATATGGTCCAACAAGTATGAGAATTTACAATGGCTATATTTATTTTAGTACTAAAGCTGCTATTTATAGACAGGAATTAACCCCGGATAAATTACTGCCCGAAAGCAAAATAGAACTTGTTCTTACAGACAATTATTTAACTGAACACATTGGTAAAACGCTCGCTTTTGACGACGATGGACACATGTACGTTAATTTTGGATCAATAACTAATAACTGTCAGACAGATAATAGAATTCCCGAAAGCCCCGGCCAATTTCCATGCGCTGAACTTGAAGAACACGCTGGAATATGGAGATTTGATGCTAATAAACTTAATCAAACTCAGAAAGACGGAATTCGGTATGCCACTGGACTTAGAGATGGGATAGCTATGGACTGGAATCATGCAACTAATAGTTTATTCGCCGTAGAACATGGCAGAGACGGTCTACATCAAACATGGCCATCACTTTATTCAGAATGGGAAAGTTCAATGTTACCATCTGAAGAATTTTTTGAAGTGAAAGAAGGAATGAACGGAGGGTGGCCATACTATTATTATGACCAACTACAAAATAAAAGAGTAGTCTCTCCCGAATACCGTGGTGTCGATTTGAAAGAAGAAGTGGATGTACTGGCAAACCCTATAATTGGTTTCCCTGGACATTTGGCACCGAATGATCTTTTCTTTTATACCGGCAATCAATTCCCTGACCATTATAAAAATGGAGCTTTTATTGCTTTTCACGGAGGAGGTCATCGTGCCCCGTACCCAATATCAGGCTTTTTTGTTGGTTTTGTTCCTTTCAAAAACGGTGTGCCGTCAAGCTCCTGGGAAGTATTTGCTGATGGATTTGCTGAGAAAGACACCATTGTAAGTTCAGGTGATGTTGCTCATCGCCCGATGGGGATAGCCATGGGTCCAGATGGCTCTTTATATATAAGTGATAGTGTCACGGGAAAAATATGGCGAATCATGTATAAGGGAGATAAAGAAAATTTTGGAACGGATCAGTTAGCAAAAATGGAAAAGCGTAAAACGCTAACACACCTTAGGACGCCTGACAAGATTAAAGATAACCTTGCTAAGGGTATGGCGGATGAAGGTCAGAATATCTATAATGTTTATTGCATCGCATGCCATCAAGGGAATGGAAAGGGCGACGGCAGTCGTTATCCCTCTTTAGTAGAATCAGACTGGGTATCTGGAGATAGAAATAGACTAATAGAAGTAATATTAAAAGGGCTTCAAGGGCCTATTACAGTAAAAGGAAAGACCTTTAACGATGTGATGCCTAAACAGGATTTTTTGAGCGATGAAGATATTGCTAAAGTTTTATCGTATATCAGAATGAATTTCAATAACGCAAGCGGCATCCAAGAAAGAGAGGTAAGACAAGTGAGAGATGGATTAAAGAATGAAGAGGAGGATAATAAATAGAAGATTCAATTAGCCCAGAGTCCTTAGTGTATTTTGCTACATACTAAAATAGCAAGTACTCAGGATTCAATAAAAGCACAGGGGAGAACATGATCAGAATAGGGTTTCCCAATTTATTTAAACACAATTATGAACATATTAAAATTAAGTAATATGGAAAAATATTATTTTCAAAGGGAAGGCATAATGAAAACTACTCGTCTTAAAGGAAGTATGTTTCTAAACCTAATAGGAGGGTTTTTTATCGCATTCTTTCTTCTTCCACATCTTTCACAGGCCCAGAACAAGATTCAAACGGGAAAATTTATTACTGAACCATCAACACTTGAAAATTTGGGGTTCGAATGGTATATCGATGGTGATGATAACCGAAATGCCACGGTAAAGGTTGAGTATCGAATCGAGGGATCCGGCAACGAATGGAAAAATGGAATGTCTCTCCATAGAATTGGGGGGGAACATATCGAAAGAGCGGGAATTGATTACACGACTCCCCATATGTTTACTGGAAGTATTTTGGATCTTAATATCGGAACGGAGTATGAGGCCCGCTTTACCTTAGAAGACCCTGATGGGGTTGAAGGGGAGGCAGTTAAAGTTGTCAATGTTTCCACACGTGCCGAACCTAAGGCTTTCAGAGAAGGAAGGGTTAGGCATGTATATTCCCAATATTATACGGGTGAGAAAGAAGAGCCGAATTACCCAGGCCTAGTTGCTGCTTATGGCGGCTCTAAGAATACAAAGGGAGATTGGTATGTGGTAGCTGAAGATGTGGTGCAACCTGGAGATATTATTAAAATTCATGGAGGACTTTATGAAGGTGTTCTTCTTAACTATCCCGATTGGAATAATATACCATTCGATGGAACTTATTGGTTCACGGCAAAAGGTACTGCGGAGCGCCCCATAGTAATCGAGGCAGCGGGTGATGGCGAAGTCATCTTTGATGGGGCAGGAGCAGCTAATCTATTTAATGTTATGGCCACTGAACATCATATTTTTCAAGGCCTCACCTTCAGGAATGTCGACAGGGTCTTCGACGCCGGGAGGAAACATTTAACAGGAGCAAGTGATTTAACAGTACGGAATTGTCGTTTTGAAAATGTTGGTGAGGGCATTCGTACAGAATATGCCGGTTCAAAAAACTTTCTTATTCAAGATAACGTCATCCTTGGTCGCGATGATCGTTATAGAGTGTATGGTTGGGCAGCCCACCGGGAGGGTCTAATACCCTATGGAACGCATCTATTGGATTCTTACTATGGCATCAAAGTGTATGGTTCTGGTCACGTAATTGCTCATAATTCCATTGCATACTTCCATGATGCTATTGGTATATCAACCTATGGCACCCCAGAGGAGGAACAGGAATTAAAAGCGGTGTCGATCGATATTTACAACAATGATTTACACCTTCAGGTCGATGACTTTATTGAGGCAGACGGTGGTGTGCACAATATTCGCATTATGCGAAATAGAGGTGTAAACACTGCACAGAGTGGAATAAGTGCTCAACCCGTATTTGGTGGTCCTGCCTACTATATTAGGAATGTTCTCTATAATATAGACAAGGGAGGAGCACTTAAAATTCACGGTGGGGTACCGGGTCTCATAGCTTATCATAACACTTTCATTGCGGAAAACAACGGTGGTGGAGGACACCCAAATTCGAACTACCGGAATAATTTGTTTCTTGGTTCTGATGGGCCAACATACATTGCTAAATTTCCCTATACAACTACCTATTCGATAGCTGATTATAACGGGTATCGGCCAAATCAAGGTCCTGAAAGTCCTGAAAATCAATATAGATGGTTATCACCTAAAGGAGAGGAAGTAGAATTTAAGACATTAAAGAGCTTGAGCAAGGGAAGTGGTCTTGAAGCTCATGGTATAACAATCGATTATGATATTTTTGAGGATCTCCAGAAACCGATTCAAGCACCAGTAGGTTCACCGCTGGGCAATATGCCTGGTCCTGTTTATCACGCAGTAGATCTTAATTTTAAACTTAATCCTAAGGGGAAGGCAGTAGATGTAGGAGTTATTATTCCAAACGTAAATGACAGTTACAATGGAAAAGCACCAGATCTGGGGGCACTTGAAGTAGGTAGTCCTGTTGTGATTTACGGAGCGCGCGACCTTGATCAGAATCAAGAGTTCTACCGCTGATGATGTACCTTCCTCGCAATAGGAGATGATGCTTAAAGAAAGTTATCAATGTAGCGATTAAGATTAGTCATATAACAACTTACTTAAAACTCAAAATATAACCTGAAAGTGTCTCGGCCTCTTCTTCGCTCAAATGAATGTTGGCGGGCATAATGATATTGCCCGACCAATTGCCAGTGCCACCGTTAATGATTTTTTTGGCCAAGGTGTATTGAGTGTCTTTATCATTCGCATAACGTTCTGCAATTTGCTCAAAACTTGGTTCTATTATTTTTTTATTGGGACGGTGACAGGTCAGACAGGTTTCGCCCAATAATAGTTCCTGCCCTTTTCGGTGGCGCTGATCTACCGGAAGCATTTCTTTCCAACTGGCCATTGAACCCGGTATTATCGGTTCAATTAATGATTTCTTACGAGGAGTAGATAATCCTATGGCTGCCATAGATCACATGGTCCATTCGTCTACCAAAATTGTTTCGCTTACGATTACTGAAGGAGGTTATAATTTCATCCCAGCGATAGGAGAATTTGACTTTGAAAATGCGGATATCCAACATGAGTTGAAACATCCTGACCATCCAAAAACAATATATGGGTTTTTGACAGCTGCCCTAAAAAAGCGTCGCGATACGGGTCTACCTGCGTTCACCGTTATGTCTTGTGATAATATTCAGCAAAATGGGGATGTTGCGTGTAACATGTTGTTAGCATTTGCTAAGCGGCAAGATGCAGCATTGGCCAATTGGACTGAAAAGGAAGTATGCTTTCCCAATAGCATGGTTGATCGTATAACTCCAATTACCACTCAATCTGATATAGATTACCTGATGGATACTTATGGAATTAAAGATGAGTGGCCTGTTACCTGTGAGCCATTCATACAATGGGTTGTGGAAGATAACTTTTCTGACGGGCGACCTGAATTTGAAAAGGTAGGCGTGCTATTTGTGCCTGATGTGAAGCCTTACGAAAAAATGAAACTTCGACTACTGAATGCGGGTCATTCCGTATTGGGTATATTAGGTGCAATTCATGGACACAAAACAATCAATGCCTGTATGGAGGACGAAACTTTCGTTACCTACTTGCGAGCGTTTATGGATACCGAAGCCACCCCGGTACTGGATGCCCTGGAAGGGATTGATTTAAATGGATATAAAGACAGTTTACAGGAGCGCTTTGCCAATCTCACTATAAAGGACAGCGTTAGCCGCATTTGTTCGGAAAGTTCGGCCAAGTTGCCCAAATTTTTAATTGCTGCCCTTCAAGAAAATTTAGCTAGGAAGGGAAGCATTCAATTTGCCATTTTGGTAATTGCTGCCTGGTGCTACTATAGTGATAAGGGAATCGATAAAGATGGGCAACCAATCGAAATTATTGATGCCATGTGTGCCGAACTTCACCAAGCGGCCGAACAAACAGAAACCGACCCGCTAGCATTTGTAAAACAGAAAGCTCTCTTTGGCAATCTTTCCAAAAATGAGCGATTTACAAGGTCATACATTGATATGGTTCAGAAAATCTATGAGGATGCCAACATTAAAAAGTATATGCAGCACATGATTTGAAAACTAACAATTTGCATAACCAATACACGGAACATTTTATGAAATCTGAGTTTTCTCTAGATAGCAATTGCAACTATTCAAAATCTCCGGATCTGTGAAATTGCAAAAAGGTGAAACTGATTTTTGTCAATTAATCTATAATTTCAATGTTTTCCATTTAAAAAACCCTCCAATACCGTACGTCGGCAAAAGTACATTTGAATACATTTTTATTTGGAATCTAATTTTTAGTTATCTGTTGCTCAAAGGCGGCATCGTACTGAAGGTTTTTTGTTGCGGGCACGGCTGCATGGGTTTTTTCTCGCCATTCATTTAGTTTTTTGAGCAGTTCCTGTGCTTTTACCGGATTTTCTTCGGAAAGGTTATGTTCTTCGCCTATATCGGATTTCAGATTATAGAGCTCCAATACCCCATCCTCGAAATATTCATGTAATTTCCATTCGCCCGATATAATTACGGATCCAGGGCGAGTACGGAAAAGGGGGTCGCGACCATCGTCTTTCTGTTTACTATAATACTGCAAATAAATGGGGAAATGAAAGAAAAGATTCCGCTTCCCAAGTGCTGCGCCCTGGAAAATAGGCCGAAGATCTATTCCATCGAGCAACTTTATCTTTTTTTGAGGATTGGCAATGTGTTGGAGCGTGGGATAGAAGTCCAGGTTGCTTATCAGCTCTTTGGAGGTGGAATTGGGCGCTACCTTCCCTGGCCATTTAATAATCAATGGCACTCGGATTCCTCCTTCATAATAAGAACCTTTCCCCGCCCGTAAAGGGTTTTGTTCCGAAATGGCGCGTATACCTCCATTGTCCGAGGTGAAAATGAGTAGTGTGTGTTTTTCCAATCCATTTTTCTTGAGATGGGATAGTAGCTTGCCAACATTTTCATCCATAGCGGCAACCATAGCAGCATAATCAGGTCTATTTTGACCATTTGAGCCTTTTTTGTTCTTGAATTTTTCGATGAGTTTCTCTTTGCCCATAATAGGCGTATGTACCGTATAAAAGGGCAGATAAAGAAAGAAGGTGGTATCCTTGTATTTTTCTACAAAACTGATTGCTTCATTGGTGAGGCGGTCGGTCAAATATTCTCCCTTTGGACCATCGGTAATATGATCGATAGTATAAGGTGAAAAGTAGCCGTCCTTTCCGGGGTTACCTCGGGAACTACCCCCGACATTTACATCTATGCCCTGCTTTTCAGGATTCTCTCCCACATGCCATTTACCAAAACTTCCGGTAACGTATCCGGCCGATTTCAACATTTGAGGCAGCGTATAGGTAGTGTCAATTAGATGCTTCGTGTTTTTTATGGGGATGATTTTACGTGTCTTTGGATTGCCCCTATCAGATGGACTAACGGTATAGACCCCGTGCCGTGGGGTGTTAAGCCCTGAAAGAAGACAGGCACGGCTGGGAGCGCAATTGGCTGCCCCTGCATAGGCGTTGTAAAACACCATCCCTTCTTTTGCCAAGGCATCTAAATTCGGAGTTTCATAGTACTCACTTCCCATAAAACCAAGGTCTTTCCAACCCAAATCATCTACGTTAATCACTATAATGTTCGGTTTGGTAGATGAGTCGGCTAGCTTCTTTTCAACACAGCCTGAGGTGATAATTAAAGCACAAAAGCTCAGGAATATCTTAGCAACTTTCCAGCTGATTGACTTTTTGACTAGGAAAAGATCCATTCCGAAAATATGTACTTGTTTCAAGTTTTTAGGCTTTATGGAAAGCTAAGCGTTTGAGCTTAATACGTCGCCAGAACGTAAAGATATTTTATCGACCCGATAATTACTGTTACAGATGTCTCAAAAACAGGTGTAAATTATTGAAATGAAGTCGCTTGGCACAAAATAATGAATTTTTTATTCGACGTATTCCTATTTATTTCCGACTTCTCCCTTCCTCTTTAATTTCTTCCAATTTTTCTTTTAGCCTTTGGGTTATTTCAGGATAATCGGCATAAACATTCCTTGTTTCTGATGGATCTTTCTTTAAATTATATAATTGGCCAACAGGTTCACCGGGTTTAGGTTCATAGGTTGCCGGGATAGAAAATCCTCCTGAACCTCTTTTTTCAATGAGTTTCCAATCTCCTTCTCTTATTGCAAAATGACCTCCTGATGAATGATGAACGATGGGTATTTCTTTCTCAATAGTATTTTTATCACTTAAAAGAACAGGAAGAATACTTTGACTATCTTCTGCTGTATGTTCATCTAATTTTACGCCAAGGACCTCGGCACAGGTTGCCATAAAATTTGTCAACGTAGTCTTAAAATTGCTTTTACTTCCAGCCTCTATTTTTCCTGGCCACCGCACAATAAATGGGATTCTGTGACCACCTTCATAGGCATCTGCTTTCATACCCCGATATATAGAAGCCGCTTTGTGATCAAACCTTTCTATAAAATCCGGTTTCCAAAAAGGCCCATTGTCACTTGTAAAAATAACGATGGTGTTATCTGAAATGCTCATCTCTTCTAAACTCTTTAAAAAATCACCAACTTGGGCATCTACCATTTGTACAAAATCGCCGTATTGTCCTGCTCCAGAATTTCCATCATAATTTGGCTTAGGAACCCATGGTGAATGTGGGGCAGCCAGAGGTAAATAGAGAAAAAATGGATCCTCGTCATTAGCATGAGTTTCAACAAATTTTTTACCCTGATTTATAAATTTTGGTAAGACTTCATAAAAATCGAAGCTTTTGGTAACTCGGCCCGGTCTCCAGAACGCTCCAGTGGCATAGGATCCGGTATCCAGATCATTACCCGGTGTATGTTCGTTTGGTAGCTCTGTTAAAACATCGTTCTCCAAATAGCAATACGGCTCCATATCCAATGAGGCCGGTAATATGTAACTGTAGTCAAAGCCATGGTCTAAAGGCCCGTCCGTAGGTTTTTTGGTGAAATCTACCCAGTCTCCATTCATTTGGGTGACCATCCCATATTCATTTGCAGTTGTAGTCTTACTGTTTATCGAATCTTTGAATTCTTCCTTTAATATCCAATCCAATCCAAGGTGCCACTTGCCAACAACTCCTGTGGTATAGTCATTGTCTTGTAAAAGTGACGCAACTGTTGTCCGCTCCCTTTCCAGTAATGCCTTCCCATATCCTCTTAGTACGCCTTGAGGCAATTTGCTCCTCCAGCAATATCTCCCTGTGAGGATACCATAGCGAGTAGGAGTACAAACTGAGGAGGGAGAATGAGCGTCGCTGAAACGCATACCTTGAGAGGCCAACCTGTCTATATTGGGTGTTTTTATTTTAGATGCCGAATTGTAAATTGATACATCTCCATAGCCTAAATCATCCGCCAAAATATAGACAATATTGGGTTTCTTTATAACCGCTTTTTTCTGGCACGATATACCCATTACTCCAACGAGTACAGTTAAAGTAATCAGTCCAGCTATTTTTTCTTTCTTCATTTCTATATAATAGTACTATGTTGATTTTGATTTTTTTTAAGCAGCATACATTCTTTCTTTGAAATTAACTTGAAGAAATATACTTGACTTATATGTTGTGTTATATTTTATTTTAATGCCGATAATTAGGTTTTTCTATTTTATGTCTTCCACAGTTTAATCAACACATTAGTGAATTCTTTGGTTTCCTCAACGGTTCCCATACTAACCCTACACCAATTTTTACCAAGATAATTGCGAATACCTATTAGTATTCCTTGACTTTTCATATCCACGCTAAATTCCCCCTGATATTTTGAGACATCAAAAAGAACGAAACTGGTCTGTGAAGGTATATAGTCAATTCCCAATCCATACAGCGCCGCTTCGACTATGGCTTTTGATTCTGTATTTTTTTGAACCACAAAATCTATAAAATCTTGGTCATCAAGAGCAGCCTGTGCAGCGGAAAAGGCAGGCGAAGATATTGGTAGACCTGCAAAGATCATATACTTTTCCAATTCATTGACCCAGTCTGAATGTGCAAAGCCATAACCGATACGCAAGCCCGCTAAGCCATATGCTTTAGAGAATGTCTTAATAACCATAACCTTGGGGTTTACGATCATGTCAATCATAGATTCACTCTTATCGCAAAATTCGAGATAGGCTTCATCGACCAGTACGTAGGAGTATTGGCTGGCCGCGATAATAAATTGCCTTAGTTCTTGAGAAGGTACAGCGGTGCCAGTAGGGTTGTTCGGATTAACGATATACACCAATCCCGGGTGTTCTCGGGTCTTATCCAAAATGCCACTTAAATCGAGGGAATGGTCAGTTCTCAAAGGCACATAGTGCGTCTTTCTTTGAAACTTGGTCAACATGGCGGGTAAAATATCAAAGGTAGGTTTGGCCGTAGTCACCTCACCCTTTTTATGTAACATAAAATGGCCTATTGCCTCTAACAAACCAGACGAACCCGAACCCAATAAGACCTGATCTTTATCAAGACCGAACCGATTTGCTACAGACTTTTTTAGTTCAGGTATTGAGGCAAAGGCATATCTATTGACTTCTTTTCCTGCCGCATAAAATACTTTCGATACCTTTTCTGAGCATCCATAGGGGTTTTCGTTAGCATTCAACCGAAGATACTTTTCTTCTATATCGGCCACTGGTATTGTGGTTCCCAAATGAGGATACACTACGAGCCCCGCAGAACCGATGGTTGCCCGTGATATCCAGTTCCTTCTATCCATTATATTGCTATTTCGATTTTAAGATAGACAATATTTTCATAAAATATACCAGATTACACCGACCTATTTTTATATCAAGTTTTGTGTTGAAGATTTAAATGGATGACTAGTTTAAGTGTGTTACCTAATCCGGCTTTCTATTTCTTAGTATTCGATTTCTATGGGTTAAGAAAGAAACCAGCAGCAAAGGCCTTTCTTTCATCTTTAATAGATTAACCTATAATGTGGGCAACCCTCTCATGTTCATTTTAGACTTGCTTATCACAAATCTGATGGATAGTTTATTAGTTTTCACTATCAATTGATTTTTTAAAATAGGGACCTCGAGCTGTAAAATGAGATTGAACCATTTTTCCGAATTTTGATATTTCGCCCTGTTGAGTTTTACCGGAGCGGTATTCCATCAATTCTTCGGCATCAATTTAGGCCTTATGATGTCCATGGCAGCGTTTCTTTTATCGACGACCTTGTCATCTTTTTTTTAATCTATGACAAATATCATATTCTGCTCCATGACGTAGGTATATTTTTGAAATTAAAGATAAAAAAGTCTTTTAATAATCTAAATTCCAACCAGTATGCTATCAAAAAAACAAGCGCGCGCCTTCTTTTTGGGGGGAACATTGGTCACTTTCCTCGCGTTTATAGGATTGACCATTTTTTCCTTTAGTAAAGAACAAGATCAAACTAATCATGAAAACATTACCGAACAAGTTGTAAGAGGAAAAAAAATCTGGGAATCGAACAACTGCATGGGCTGCCATACCATTTTAGGAGAGGGCGGCTATTATGCCCCCGAACTGACCAAAGTTATAGAACGACGGGGTCCGGCCTATATCAAAACGGTTCTTATGTACCCGATGCCATGGGCGCCCAACGGTCGAAAAATGGTCGCCTATGGCTTTTCTGAAGAAGAGGCCGCCGATATGATCGCTTTTTTCGAATGGATCGGCGAAATAGACCTCAACGGCTTCGACCGTGTCGTATCTCCATTGGCAAAAGGGGAGGATCCATTGGCGCCAGCTACCGACGAATAATAATAACAAATCTAAATAACCACAATAATGAAATATAAATCACAAAAAGTAGCCTACTGGTTCTTTGCCCTCTCGATGCTACTATTCGTTCTTCAAATCATCTATGGTTTTATCATGGGCTTTGCCCGAATAGGCATGGACGGTCTTCACGATTTCATTCCGTTCAATACCGCTAGGGCCGTACATACCAATCTTTTGGTAGTTTGGCTACTCTCTGGTTTTATGGGGGCGGCGTATTACATCATTCCTGAAGAGGCACAACGCGAACTGGTCAGCGTAAAATTGGCCTATGTGCAACTCATTTCTCTTGCATTAGTTGGCGTTGCAGCAATTATAGGATTTCATTTTGGTTGGTGGGAAGGCCGAAAATTCCTCGAAATACCCCGACAGCTCGACTACTTGGTCGTTATCAACGTTTTGCTGTTTCTCGGGTTGATCTTAACCACGCTTTTTAAGGGAAAACGAAAAACGACCACGGCATTGGTGCTTTCCATGGGACTGTTATTCGCGGCATTGTTGTACCTGCCCGGAATGCTACCTTTTGACAGTCAAGTTACAGATTCTTTCTTCCGTTGGTGGGTGGTACACTTATGGGTCGAAGGCGTATGGGAATTGATCATGGGCGGTATCCTGTCCTTCCTATTAATCAAACTGACCGGGGTCGATCGCGAAGTCATCGAAAAATGGCTATACGTCATTGTAGGTCTGACTTTTCTCTCCGGAGTTTTAGGAACCGGACACCATTATTACTACATCGGTGTCAATAAAATCTGGTTGATCGTAGGTGGTATATTTTCCGCTTTGGAACCCTTAGCGTTCTTCGCGATGGCACTTTTTGCCGTGAATATGTACCGAAAGGGCGAGAAAAAACACCCTAACAAAATAGCCTTGTTCTGGACTTTGGGTTCTGCTATTGTCTCATTCGTAGGTGCCGGGCTTTTGGGATTTGCGCACACCTTGCCACAAACAAACCTTTACACTCATGGTACTTTAGTTACTGCAATGCACGCGCATTTAGCCTTCTGGGGCGCTTATGCAATGATCGTGCTTGCAATTATAAGTTATTCTCTGCCCAATATGACGGGAAGAAAATTATACGATGGCGTTAGGGGTCGTGCCGCGTTTTGGATGGCCAATATCGGCATGGTTGGTATGACCATAGCGTTCGGCGTGGCAGGTGTCGCACAAGTCTATATGGAACGAAAACTCAAGATGGATTTTATGGTGGTACAAAATGAAATCAGCATCCACTTTGTGGTATTGATTATTTGCGCGTCATTGTTCACGGCGGGGATAGTTCTATACATTATCGATTTCATAAAGTACGGTCGGCCAAATGATGAAGCATTGGAAATAGTGGACATACAGTAGTAACAATTATTAGGTTCAAAAGGGCGCTAAAATCCTTCGGTCAATATTGATCAACGCCCTTTTGGAACTTTTTCAATTTAAGAATAAAGGAATGGACGTACTTGCACAAACATCGACGAAAACATCAAATGATATCATTACAATGAAAGGGAAAATTCCTTTTTATAAGCCTGTCGCCAAAGAAGTGGAAGTTTTTGAACATGCCTTCAAGAATAAACTCCCCACGCTTTTAAAAGGCCCGACAGGAACAGGAAAAACAAGGTTTGTAGATTTTATGGCCCATCAGTTGGGTAAGCGATTGATTACCATTGCCTGCCATGAAGAAACTTCGTCAACCGATTTGATCGGGCGTTTTATAATTAAGGGTGCCGAAACCATTTGGATCGACGGGCCATTGACACAGGCGGTCAAACAAGGCGCCATTATTTATTTGGATGAAATCGCAGAGGCGCGTCCCGATGTTATCGTTGCCATTCATTCGCTGACAGACCATCGTAAGGAATTGTACATCGACAAATTGGGGGAGACCATTAAAGCACATCAAGATTTTATGCTAGTCGCATCCTTTAACCCAGGTTATCAAAAAGGGTTTAAGGAGTTGAAACCTTCAACGCGACAACGATTTATAGCGCTTTCATTCAACTACCCCAAACCAAAAGATGAGATTGTCATTTTAACTACCGAAACAGGAATAGATGAAAGTACAGCTAAAAAATTGGTGAATATTGCGAATAAAATCCGAAATCTTACTGAACTTGGGTTAACCGAAACTGCTTCCACTCGGCTATTGGTAGATGCAGCAAAATTGATATATTCTGGTTTGCCAAAACGATTGTCTGTCAGGGTAGCGGTAGTCGAGCCATTGACCGATGACCCTGAGATTATTGAAGCTCTAGCCGATTTATGTGACTTAATGATATAAAAAAGCAAGCTGTGAACAGCAAGTAATAGGCACTTTTTTAAAAATAATTTTCCGCCTTTTTACTATCCGCTACTTACCCACCGCTAAATACTGTTTACTGAAAACCCATGTTCGAACCCGACGAATTTATTTTTAAAACCTTTGCGAAATACTTTAAAAGACGGCGTAAAAATGCCCAGGAGGCTATTGAGCATACGGTAAAGTTGGCCGATATAAAACCGCGCCTGACCATTTTTGCGAGGGCGATAACGGGCAGGCCCATTGAAATCTTTGAGGCGGAACGTGAAGGGGGCTATAAAAACGATAATTTTTTTCTACCCTCAAGATTTTTTGAATTCCCTAATACGGACGAAAATCTGTCTTTTTATTTATTTAGGATTTTATATTTATCGGTTCAGAAGAACCTAGGTCTCAATTACGCTGTGCGCGATCAATATACATTGGAAGAAGCACAGAAAAAAGCCCTTGAAACTTCGGCTGTGGTCTTAAAAGAAGTTTTTGAACAGTTTCCCATTGCCAAAAACATCTATAATCCACTGATTTCTCATTTTCTAGGGAAATCCACAGAAAAAAAACCTGTCGATTATTCTTTTGTTTATGGAAAATGGATGCGTAACGATTCCGAAACTTCCAAAAAAAAGGTTCTTAAAAACATTTCCGAACTTGCCAAAAAGGCAATCCAGAATGAAATCGATACTATTTTAAAGGCCAATGCGGTCGAAGAGCTGAGTTCTTTACAGATCGATAAAAAAGCACAAGAAGATTATGTAATGACCCACAATTTTGAAAAAGCGGAAGCTGCAGAGGAATGGGAAGGCGGCTGGCGCGATTTTGACGGCGACGACGACTTGGAAGACCATGCCAATGCACTGGAGGAATTGAACATGAAGCATACTGTTCGGGTTGATGACCCCGTACATTCGGTGTATCAAGCCGATTTCGTCGAGAACACGACTATTGCCGAGAGTACTGAGATTAATACCCAAGACTATCATTTGACCTATGACGAGTGGGATTTTTCTAAACGTGCATACAAGCCTGATTACTGCAAGGTCTATCCGAAGGAGCAGATTAAGACAGACAGCGATTACTACAAAAAAGCCTTACGGCAAAACGCATCGACCTTGATGGGCCTGAGAAAGATGCTGACTTCCGTCAACAACAAATACCAACAGCAACGCCGACAGAGCGAGGGGGAAGAATTCGACCTCGATGCCCTTACGGATCTTTATGTAGATGTGCATTCAGGTCACACGCCTTCCGAGAAAATATACTTGAGCAAACGAAAGAAGGAAAAAGATCTTTCCATTTTAATGCTATTGGATGTTAGTTTATCGAGCGATGGCTATGCCGCCGGTAATAAAGTTATCGATGTGGAAAAACAGGTATCCATCATCTTTGGCGAAATTTTGAACGAGTTCAACGTTGATTTCTCTATTGATTGTTTTTATTCCAAAACAAGAAACTATGCGACCTATCTAAGTTTGAAAGGGTTTGACGAAGACTGGAACAAGGCCAAATATAAAATCGGGGCTGTGGAAGCAAGTGGCTATACAAGAATCGGAGCCGCACTAAGGCACTCAGGGGCCTTATTGGACAAACGGGATACCAAGAACAAATGGGTAATCTTAATTTCCGATGGCAAGCCCAACGACTATGACAAATACGAGGGGAAGTATGGTATCAATGATGTAAAACAGGCCTTACGCGAACTGAACCAACGCCAGATCAACTCGTATGCCTTGGCCATCGAGGCACAAGCAAAATACTATCTGCCGCAAATGTTCGGGCAGAACCATTATCAAATTTTGACCACGCCAGTAGAATTGTTACAGTCCTTGGTCAAACTGTACGAGAAGATCAAGCACCAGAGTTGATACTTAGAAAAGACCTGGCGTTCGTAATATTCTATTTAGTGTGCTAGCCCCAAAATTTTATCAATGGTCTCCTTGTTGTTTACGCCAAGGCCTTCCTGCTGATGTGCCAGTTCACCCTGTTGGTCAAAAACGCTGATGATATTGGAATGCGAAAAATCCATCGGGGAAATTTTCTTGTAGTTTACGGCGAGTACAGCGGCAAATTCACGGGTGTCCGATTCGGAGCCCGTTAAAAATACCCATTGATTTGATTCCATTTCGTTTTCAATGGAAAATTCTTTAAGCCGTTCGGGCGTATCGGTTTCAGGGTCAATGCTTACCAATACCAATTTTACATTATCTTTTTGGGCTTGGGGAATCTGTTCTTCAATGCCGCGCATATCGGCTGCCAACCTTGGGCATGCCGCTTTACATGTGGTGTAGATCATGACTATGACGACCACATCGCCCTTTAGTTCCTTTAGTTCAATTTCCTGATTGTTCTGATTCGTCCACTTAGAGGGCAAGTTATAAATGGATAGATCTGAAATTTCTTCTGTTTCCTCCGTTACCTTTATTTTTGGTTCCAAAAGTGCAAGATCCATTTTGCAGACTGCACAGGACCCTGCTTCGTCAAAAGTCTTGTCTCCTTCGCATTTCATGGGGCATTGGTAGGCTACTTTGGCCAGTTCATCTTTCTTTTTTGTGTTGCAGGAGTTGAGGTTTGCAATCAGGAAAAAAAGTAAAAAAGCCCATGCTATTTTTTTCATACTCAATACTCTTTATTTGTTATTCCCTTGAATATGGGAATCTTCTAAATTTTGATAACATCCTTAGCGCAACGGAACCCCAAGTTTTTGACTGAATAATTGGCCTTCATACTTCCCCGAAAGGCATAGCGCATAAAAGCGGCGTAGTTCATAAGGTCAGATGCCCCGACGGCGGCGCTTCCACAAAACAAATTACTGTCTTGGTCTACATCTTTTCTTGATTCCCCCGAAATTAAAACCGAGTTGAAATCCATCGTCCACTCCCAGACCAAGCCGTGCAGGTCATAGATGCCCCAATAGTTTTTAAAGGTCGATCCGATCTCGTTGTTGAAGGACTTTGGGGCTTCGTACCAATCCAATATTTTTTGGTTGTAGCTTTCTTTCTTTCTAGCATCGGCGGTTTTTTCGTCGGCCATGGCTGCATATTCCCATTCATCAATCGTGGGCAGTCTTTTTCCTTGGCATTCACAGTATTTTTTGGCGGCAAACCATGACACGTTGGTAATAGGGGCCTTGTCAGAAAACTGGTTTCCTTGAGAAAGGTCGTTATCCCAGTTTACTAAATAATTACCATCGGCGAACAATCGTATTACTTTGCTTTTTTTCCATTCGGGATGTTCTTCAACGAAAAATAGATAGTCAGTATTGGTGACAGGATAAACATCCATGAAGAAATCAACAATAGTTACGGCAGTTGAATCGGTACCGTATAGCGGAATATAGGTCCCTCCCTTAACCACTACCATATTTTCTTCCTGCGCCACAGTTGTATTAGCCGCCATAGAACAGGAAATGATAAAAATAGTTTTAAACAATGGACTCATGAATTTTGTTAATTAGTGAGCGTTTCTCCTGCTTTTTACCATTGCAGGGCTTACTTCTTTTTTGCTATTGCCCCAACTATTATAGACATAGGTAAGTACGTTGGCTACCTCGTCGTCTGATAAGGTTTGTGCCGTCATTACGCTATTATATTTTTCCCCGTTCACGGTGATTTCACCCGTTTTACCCCGAAGGATGATATCTATCGTACGGTTGACATCGGCATTCAGGTAATCAGATTTTGCCAAGGGGGGGAAGGCATTTGCAATCCCCTGGCCTTCGGCCTGATGACAAGCGAAACACGTTTGCATATAGGTGTTTTTACCAAATTCCATTTGTTCTTCGAAACTGGCAGCTGGAGCGGCTGCTACAGCATCGTCACTAACGGGAAGTTCTTGTATGCCACCGCCTTCAGGTTGATAAACTCCCTCTTCCAGTTCACCGGAATAGATAGTTTTATTTTCGTCGCCCTGTACTTTAAGCATACCTAAGGCACCTTTGTTAAAGGCCCTAAAGATAGAGTGGTCGACCAAAATGAAGGTTCCGGGAACATCTACTTTAAATTCTACTATTGCCGCTCCACCGGCGGGAATAAGTGTGGTCTGTACATTTTCATTTATCAGATCCCCTCCTTCGACATGTACTTTATCAAAAATTTCTCCGATCACGTGAAAAGACGAGACCAGGTTCGGGCCTCCGTTGCCTACATAGAGGCGCACAGTTTCACCCACATTTGCGGTAATGGCATTATCGCCGGTCATAGACCCTACCTTACCATTAAAGACGACGTAATCAGCATCTTCGTCAACAGCTTTTTGCATGTCGAAGGGCTGTAATCCACGATCACCATTTTCGCCTTTTGTGTAAAAGTCACCCTGCATAATATAGTACTCCTTATCGACGGGTGACAGCCCTTCTTCAGGTTCTACCAAAATCAGTCCGTACATGCCGTTGGCAATATGCATGCCAACAGGAGCAGTTGCGCAATGGTAAACGTAAAGCCCGGGATTCAGGACTTTAAAAGAAAACATTTTTTCATGACCAGGAGCGACAAAAGAAGATGTTGCTCCACCGCCAGGACCTGTGACGGCGTGTAGATCTATATTATGGGGCAATTTGTTGTCTGGATGGTTTTTCAAAT
>RCNE010000076.1_pt1 | contig 42526 bp, 39 predicted proteins | sample 2041361 | NCBI WGS metagenome assembly RCNE01 (sample SAMN09708229, study PRJNA481090) | Marine sediment metagenome, whole genome shotgun sequencing project. | reverse complement strand
CTCAAAATGGACGCTCTCTTCTGCCCACCCCGAATCACCGGCAATCGTTCGGGTCACGTCGAGCATGGGACCAGGGCCGCATACATACAGCTGGTTGGCCTTGCCAGGCGACGCCAGTAACTCGCGCAGTTTGGTGCCGGTCTCGTCCGCAGACAGACCGAAGTGATGGCTCACCGAATCGCCAAGGCCGTCGATGATCTCGGGGAAGGCCACGTGGCCCTCGGCCTGCGCGAAGTAGTGCAGTTCGAATTGAAGATCCATGACCTGGAGCGCTTGTGCCATCGCCAGCATGGGTGTGATGCCGATGCCCCCTGCGATCAACACCGTGCGCAAAGAGTCGCGGCGTAATGGGAAATTGTTGTGTGGTGCAGAAATCGCCAATACGTCGCCCTCTCGTACCGAGTCGTGCAAGGCGATCGAACCGCCGGTCGAGTCTGGCTCGCGCTTCACCCCAATGCGATAGATCGCGGTCTCGCCAGGACCGTTGGTCAGCGAGTACTGGCGGACGATTCCGTTCGGCAGGTGGACATCGATATGCGCTCCAGGTTGAAAGGTGGGGAGGGGGTCAGAAATCGAGGCGAGCTCGAACGCCGCAATACCTTCAGCCGTCGTCCACTTTCGTGTCACCTCAACTCGCAGCGTTGTCTCCCGGGTCGATGGAGCTTCGGGAAGAACGGACAAGGCAATCGGCACTTGTTCGATGGTGGCGACAAGTGGTTCTCGGATGGGAAGCGCTGCGAATGCGGTCTCGGCGCGTTCGACGGCTCGGCCAACTGCTTCAGCGTGATGTTTCCACACCGCGAGCTGTTCGAATTCCGCCGGTGTCTGGGTAAGCACTCCCCGAATCACCGAACGATCCGAATCGACCGGCTGCACGAAGAAGACAACCGACGACGTTGCGGCCCCGGTGGTCGACGTCAGTGCAATCGCGTGGTCTCCGAAGACTTCAGCCAGGACGGTCGCTCCGGTGCCATCAAGCTCTCTTGTTGGCTGAAAGAGAAGCTCGCTGAGTGAATCGAGGACAACGTCGGCTGATGCGTTCACCGGCAAATTCCGAAGGACGAACGGCGTTCCTGTGTCGAGTAGTTCGACTGTCGGAAGCGGCCCCTCAGGGTCCTCTCCAGACCACACCAATCCGTAACGTTCGACCGCCGCGAAGGTCGTGTTGCAGATCGTTTGTGCCGGAGCATCGGCAGGATGAGCGGGAATGTAGGTACACCCAGCGGACCGGTTGGCGTATCGCCAGCCGTGATACCGGCACGTGAGTTCAGCGCCGTCGTTGCTGCCGATCGAGAGACGTACTCCACGATGTAAACACCGGTTCTCCCAGACGTTGACGAAATCGTCGTCAGCCCGCCATACGGCGAGCTCGCGGCCGAGCAACTGGCCATGGAAGACGTGGCGAGGCGGAACATCGTGGGAGGTCGCAATCGGGAACCAAGACGTCGCGTCACTCACCGTGCAACATCCGCTGGGATGACCCCATAAGTCACACCGAGGTCTGACAGCCACCGCCTGTACGCAATTGCGACCTTGTCGGCTCGGATGGGTGTCTCGGCCCGCGGATCGAGCGGCAACAACTTCGGATACTGATTCTCGAGAATTGGTTTGTCCTGCCCAAAGATCGTCTGTTGAAACTTTCGGATCGTCGCGTCGGAATTGTCTGGATCGAGCAAGCTGAGGAACATGTGGGCTTCGATGTAGTCAGGCGCCACTGGCCGGCAGAACAACCCAATGACGTCCATGCGCTCGTCGTGGAGCGGGCTTGTCTTGTACAACACGACGCAATACGGATGGGGAACGCGATACAGATAATCGCTCAGCTGTCCTTCGCTCGAGGTCGTGGAGGCCCGTGGCTGATAGAAGACACACTCGGTTGCCCACACCTCATTCGTTTCGGCGTCGACGTGAACCTCGTACTCGGCGACCTCGGTGTGCGGCTCCACACCAAGGATGTTGGTGTGCACATACGGGAAGTGACCCATGTCGAGGAAGTTCTCGACCGCACGTGGCGCCGACACATGCACCCCGATCGTGCCGGCGTGGACGTTGCGGCGATCTGGCTCAGCGAACTCTGGGATTTCGAACAGTGAGTCTGGTGGTGAGCCGAGGCACACCCAGACATACATGTACTCAACCATGATCGGCAGGGCCAGCGTCGCCTCATCGTGGGATCGCCACACCCGAACGTTGTTGGGTGAATCTGCAGTGAAACTCACCTGCTCGCCGAGGAGCGTTGCGGTGACAACCAGGTCGATGGCTACTTCATCGACGGCAACGAGTGGATGCCATTGATCGAGGATCACGGGGTCCGTACAGACACGGTCAACAGTTGTGGCCACTTCGGTCCTCCAGCGGTGTCGAACCCGACGCATGATGCGACGAGAGTGTGGTGAAGGGCCAAGCTAGTTGTACTTTGACTCGATGCGATTCCCTCACCGGACGCGAGGCGTTCAGTCTCTTGCGCTCCTCCTCGTCCTGGCCCTGACGGCTGCAGCGTGTGGAAGCGATTCCGTGACAGAGGAACAAGGAACTGGTGAGTTCGGTGATCTGAGGGTCGTCATGATCCTCGACGGCTCGGCGGAGGACGGTGGCTGGAACACGACCCAGGTAAGGGCTATCGACAAGATCGAGGCCGCGTTCCCCGGTATCGACCTGACCTACGTTGAGGCGATTGTTCCCGGGCAAACGGCCACGAATGCTTTCCAGGACGCTGTCGATGGTGAGGCAGACGTGGTTATCGGCACCACGTACTACCAGGACGACATGATGGACGTGGCCGCGGAGAACCTCGATGTCACGTTCCTGACATGGGCTGGATTCACGACCGCTGAGAACGTCGGGCATTTCGATGCGGCATCCGAAGACGGCCGATACCTCGACGGTCTCGTCGCCGGCAGTCTGAGCCAGAGCGGCATCATCGGCTATCCGGTCGGCTTCCCCTTCAATGAAGTACACCGTTCGATCAACGCATTCACGATCGGCGTGCACGAGATCAACCCCGAGGCCGAAGTACAGGTCGTGTACATGAACACCTGGTTCGATCCCACGCTCGAGCAGCAAGCAGCCGAAGCTCTGGTGAATGCTGGCGCCGATGTCTTGGCGCATGAAGTTGGTTCGTCGGTCTACACCACGGTGATGGCCCAAAACGATGGGTATGTCATCGGCTACACGAACGACTGGTCCGAACTCGAACCCGAGGCCTGGGCGTCGTCGTTCCTGTTCGACTGGGGCACCTACTATGTCGATCAAATTCGAGATGTGATCGACGGTTCGTTCGAACCTGCCGTCACCTACGGCGGGCTGAAGGACGGGTTCATCGACTTCGCGCCGTATGGGCCAGATGTCAGCGAAGAGGTCTTGGCGCTTATCGAGGAACGCAAGGCAGGGATCATCGATGGTTCGTTCGACATCTTTGCTGGTCCAATCGTGGACAATGAGGGAAACGAAGTTGTTCCTGCGGGAGGAACCATCGCGTTCGAGGATCGATTCGACTGCTGTCAGTGGCTCATCGAAGGCGTAGTCGGGCAGATCCCGCAGTAACTCTTCTACGCTCCCAGCATGACCGAGACGCAGCCGATCGATCTCCGGGTCGAGAATCTCACGAAGGCCTTCTACGGCGTTCGAGCAATCGACTCGGTCAACCTTCACCTCCTTGGTGGGGAGATCCATGGACTTCTCGGCGAGAACGGAGCAGGAAAGTCGACACTCTGCTCGGTCCTCTCCGGGTTGTACCGTCCCGATGAGGGTCAGATCACACTGCGGGGGCAGCCAATACAGTTCCGATCGCCGCAGGAAGCGTCCCACCACGGCATTGGCATGGTGTACCAGCACTTCCGGCTTGTCGACACGTTCACCGTGGCCCAGAACATCGCTCTGGGTTTGGGCAAGAAGTTCGGTGGTCGAGCCATTGCCCAGATCGAATCGAGGGTCGCCGAACTCGCCGACGAATACGGACTGCATGTTGATCCAGCGGCGGCTGTCTGGCAACTGTCGGTCGGGGAGCAACAACGGGTTGCGATCCTCAAACAACTGGTCCGAGGCGCAGAGATCTTGATCCTCGATGAACCAACCGCAGTGCTTGCGCCGCAAGAAGCAGACCGTCTGTTCGAGGCCATTCACGCGATCGCCGCGAATGGCCACGCTGTCATCTTGGTGTCGCACAAGATGAACGAGATCCTCGAACACACCGATCGACTCACCGTCCTTCGGCGCGGGATCAACGCTGGCGACGCCGCCACTTCCGAGACCACTCCGGCAGAAGTCGCGAAGATGATGTTCGGCGAGCATTATGTGGCCGACCATCGGCCTGTTGTATCGCGGTCAGCTTCCACCGTGAGCGAACCTGTGCTTCATATCTCAGGATTGACCGTGACAAGCGATCGAGGGGCACCTGTTGTCGACGACGTTTCTTTCGTTGTTCGACGCGGTGAGATAGTGGGTGTCGCTGGTGTTGCAGGGAATGGGCAGCGCGAGCTCCAGGAAGCGATCGCAGGCCTGCGATCGCAGGTGCGTGGCACGGTCACCATTGGCGACACCGATCTTTCAAAAGCAAGTCCGCGTTCCCGATCCAACGCTGGCATGGTCTATGTGCCCGAGAATCGCCTTGGCACGGGCCTGGCGCCTGGTCTCACGCTCGAACACAACATGGTCCTCAAGAGTTACGACCAACCCCCGCACTCCAAACATGGCGTGTTGTCGGTGTCGAACATCCAGGCGACAACCGATGCTCTGGCGAAGGACTTCGACGTCCGCGGCGCTCGGCACGGCATGCCGGTGAGCCTGATGTCGGGCGGGAATCTCCAGAAAGCGATCCTGGCGCGTGAACTGACCCAGCCGCACGACGTCCTCGTCGCTGCAGCGCCAACACGGGGCCTTGACATGTCGGCTGCTGATACCGTCCGATCGCATATTTTGGCCGATCGAGACGAGGGGCGAGGCGTCTTGCTCTTCTCAGAGGATCTCGAAGAGATCATCCACCTCTCCGATGTGGTCATGGTCATGTTCCACGGACGCATCGTTGGCACGTTCTCGCGCGACGATCTGGACATCGACGAAGTCGGCCTCCTGATGACCGGTGCGGGTGGTCTCACATCATGAGCCGAATCGCGGTTGAACCGCGGGCACATGGGGGTGCACACGTGCGTTTCGGCGTCCCAGTCGTCGCGCTCGCGTTTGCGTTGTTGGTCGGTGGAGTTGTCCTCGCGGCTGCAGGGAACAGCCCGGTCGAGGCCTACCGCACGATGTTCGATGCAAGCCTCAATGGTTGGTCGTCAATCTCGCGTTCGTTGACATTGGCGACTCCGCTGATCCTCACTGGTCTTGCCGCCGCAGTGGCGTTCCGAATGCGGATCTACAACATTGGCGCCGAAGGACAGCTCTATCTCGGTGCCATTGCGTCGAGCTGGCTCGCGCTCACTCTTCCTGCGGACCTCCCGAAACCGTTGATGCTGCTTGTGTTTCTCGTCGGTGGGGCGTTGGCTGGTGCAGTCTGGGCAAGTCTTGCAGCTATTCCCCGAGCGTATTTTGGTGCCGATGAGATCATCACAACGCTCATGCTCAACTTCATTGCCCTGTCGTTGATGAACTATCTCATCTTTGGTTCCATGACGTTTTGGCGTGATCCTTCTCGTCCAGTTCCCGGCGGCAAGAAGATCCCCGAGTCGGCCCAGTTGCCCGGCCTGTCCGGTCGATTGCATGCGGGCATCATCATTGCTGTCCTCTGCGCGGTCGTGTTGTGGTGGGTACTCCGCCGAACGTCCTGGGGGTTCCAGCTACGCACCATTGGTGATTCAACTACTGCCGCGCGTTATGCCGGCATGAACGTCAATCTGAAGGTGCTCTCAGTGCTTCTCGTTTCGGGAGCGCTCGCCGGTTTGGCGGGAGCGATCGAGGTGAGCGGGGTTACCAAAGGGCTCGAACCTCGATCCCTGGCAACCGACATTGGGTTCACCGGCATCATCGTCGCCGTCATTGCGCGGACAAACCCCCTTGGGGTCGTGCCGGTGTCGGTGTTCCTGGCCGCAATCACTACATCTGGGAGCGCCCTCCAATCGATCGGTATCCAGGTCGAAGTCGTCTTTCTGCTGCAGGGTCTCATCTTCTTGTCGGTGACCGCATCGGAGTTCTTTGTGTCGAATCGGGTCCACCTCTCACGCTCATCGTCGACATCACGCGGCGAAACAGCGCCGGTGCCCTCATGAACGACACCGTCCTCGTGCTCTCCATCGCCAGCGCGATCATCGCCGGAACACCAATCTTGCTCGCCGCGCTGGGCGAGATCATCGCCGAACGATCAGGCGTGATGAACCTGGGTGTCGAAGGCATGATGCTTGTGGGTGGCGTGGTTGGTTTCTGGACCGGGGTTCACACGGGAAGTCTGGCCCTGTCCTTGCTTTTGGGCGGACTTGCCGGTGCTGCGCTGGCGTTGGTTCACGCTGTTCTTGCGGTGAGCCTTCGTGTCGATCAAACCGTCTCCGGCCTGTCGTTGGTCATCGTCGGCGGAGGCCTCTCCGCGTTCATTGGTAGCAGCGGTGACCCATCGTTACTTCAGGTGCCGAGTGGGCTCAGGGTAAATCCACTCTTTCCTCAGGCCATGCGCGATCTGCCGGGAGTCGGTCCGATCGTCTTTGGTCATGACCCGGTCGTGTACCTCGCCATATGTGCAACCGCGGGAGCGGCGTATTTTCTCTACCGCACGCCGAGTGGTCTTTCACTTCGAGCGGTCGGCGAAGATCCAGCTGCTGCCGATGCAGCGGGTCTCAACGTCGTCAGAATTCGATATCTCGCCACGGCTGTCGGAGGCGTCGGTGCTGGAGTTGGTGGCGCGTACCTCACGTTGGTGGTACTCGGGACCTGGCAGAACGGTGTAACTGCGGGGCTCGGCTGGATTGCAGTTGCTCTTGTCATCCTGGCGGGGTGGAGGCCAGGGTTCGCATTGTTTGGCGCATACCTCTTCGGTGGCCTGCGTGGCCTCAACTTCACCCTGCAGCTCGCGGAGGTCAACATTGCGTCCGACTTCCTGGCGATGATTCCCTTTGTCGCAGCGTTCATCGTTGTCGTGGTGGTGTCGGCTAGCCCAAAGCGAGCACGACGCGCCGCGGCGCCCGCGGCATTGGCGCAACCATATTCACGAGAGGCTCGTTAGCGCTACCGCTCCTCAACATCACTCGCTACCGCTCCTCGACATCACTCGCTACCGCTCCTCGACATCACTCGCTACCGCTCCTCGCGCCGGTAGGCCTGTCCAATCGCTGCGGGAGCAAGGCTCGGCCGGTTGCGCGAGCGCACGGAAAGGAGCACCAAGACCACGATGGTCAACAAATACGGCAACATGCTCACCAGGATCGGGTTCACGTCGAAGCCGATACAGGCATCTTCTTGGCCCTCCTGGCAACGGAGCGTCTGCAATCTCGGTCCGAGTGCAAGCAGACCGCCGAACAACAACGACCCGATGAGAACTCGCCCCGGCTTCCAGGCCCCGAAGATCACCAGAGCGACGGCAATCCAGCCCAGACCGCCGGTTGCTCCTTCGTTCCAACCAGGTGCGAGCACAAGCGTCAGATAGGCGCCGGAAGCGCCTGCCAACGCGCCGCCGATGCCCACTGACATCAACCGTGTGGCTACGACCTTCGTGCCCGCTGCATCGGCGGTAGCTGCGCTCTCGCCGACAGCTCGAAGACTGAGCCCGGCCCGAGTCCGGGTCATCACGAACCACGTACAGACGCCGAGCACGATTGCCAGCCAGCTCACCGGACCCATCGAGAAAACCGTCGGTCCGAGTCCGTCGATGTCGCTGAGTGGCCCGAGCGTCAAGTCGTCGAATGCTGCTCCGGGCGGTTGGAGTACCAGGTCCTTGCCGAGAAAGGCCGCGAGGCCGAGGCCCAGGATCGTGAGCGCCAATCCTGACACCACCTGGTCGGCACCTACGACGACCGACAACACACCGTGGAACATCGAGAACAGCGCCGTGGCCGCTGCAGCGAAGAGCAGTGCGACCCAGGGGTTTCCGGATTCGATGGCCATCCAATATGCGGAGACTCCTCCGATTGCCATCATTCCTTCGACGCCGAGATTGAGGACCCCGGACTTCTCGGCCACGGTCTCTCCGAGAGCCGCAAGGTAGAGCAGCGTGCCGAACTCGAGAATCGAGACCCACAGCCCGATGTCAGTGACAATCGCGACGAAGGAGTCGACGAGTGAACCGTTCATGACTCCGTCTCCGCGACAACGGCAGCATTCTCAGACCCTGGAGCTCGACGCGCCAGCGAATATGTGGTGAACACCGCAGCGCCGAGGGCGCCCATCAGGACGAGGGCTTGGATGATGTCTGCGATCGAGGCGGGCACACCTTGGCCCTTGATTGCGGTACTGCCTACTCGCAGCGCGCCGAAGGCGACTGCAACGACGGCAACGCCCGATGGTCGCATGAGGGCGAGGGCGGCCACGATGATCCCCGCGAAACCCCAGCCTTCAGCGATTCCTTCGACTATTCGGTTCGATGAACCGAGGCGCAAGCCGCCAGCGAGGCCAGCGATTGCACCTGACAACACGAGGACCGTCATAACTTTCGTGCGGAGCGAGATGCCGATGTACTCGGCAGCCTGGCCGCTCGACCCGGCAACCCGAAGTTCGTATCCCCACTTGCTCCGAGAGGCAAAGAAGCCGAACACGATCACGACCGCGGCCGCGATGAGTACACCGATGTTGGCGCGCTCGAACAGTGTTGGCAGTGCTGCCTGTTCAGGCAGCTCCGGGGCGACGGGAAATCCGACTGCGGTGGGGTCCTTCCATGGACCATTCACCAGATACCGCACGATGCGAATCGCGACCTCGTTGAGCATCAGCGTGGTGATGATCTCATTGACACCTAGATGAGCCCGGGCAAGGGCTGGACCCAACGCCAACAAGCCGCCGCCGACGAGCGCGGCGATCAACATGAGTGGGATCAGAACGGGGCCAACGAGGTCTGGGCCGAGGCGGGCGATCCAGGTTCCCGCAATGGCTCCCGCAATTATTTGCCCCTCTGCCCCAATGTTCCACAGGCCCATCGAACCGGCAACGGCGACTGCCAAGCCCGCAAGACCAAGTGGGACGGCCTGCATCAGGGTGGTGGACCACGCCTGCGGAGACCCGAGCGACGAGTCGGCCATCTTCGAGTAGATCTCGATCGGGTCATGATCTGCAAGGAGAAGCAAGACCGCTCCGAGGAGCAGTGCAACGGCGAGGCCGACAACAAATGCCAAGACCTGACCACCGGGTAGTGGGTTCTCGCGACGAACCAGCCGAAAGCCGAACATCTAGTGCGCCCCGGCCATTGCCGCACCGACGTCGGCACGTGTTGCGGCGTCCGGGTCGAACTCGCGCGACACACGCCCCTCGTGCATGACCAGCAGACGGTCGCTCAGCGCAAACAACTCTTCGAGATCTTCGCTGATCAAGACGATGCCCACGCCATCCATGGCTTGTTCGACAAGGATGTCCTGGATGGCCTTGACCCCTTGGACGTCGAGGCCGCGTGTCGGCTGTGCAGCGATGAGTACGACGGGTTCATCGTCGAGCTCTCGACCAACCAGAAGGCGCTGCAGATTGCCACCCGACAGCCCCGCAAGAGGAACATCGAGTTTGGCGACCTTGATGTTGTAGTTCTCGATAAGTGATTTGGCGCGAGATGTTGCCATGGCTCGGTCGACCAGCGGCCCCGAACCGAGCGTCTTGTAGTTGCGCATGATCGCGTTGTCGACGACATTCATCCGGGGGGCAAGACCGACGCCGATGCGATCTTCGGGAACGTAGGCAAGACCGCGGCTGTTCCGTTCGCTTACGGCCATTGAGGTTACGTCGGTGTGGGTGATTGCTACCGAACCTGACGTCGTCGACATCAGGCCTGCGATCGCGTCGGCGAGTGGTCGTTGACCATTTCCAGCGACGCCGGCAATGCCGACGATCTCGCCGCGACCAACGGTGAAGGACACGCCGTCGACGACCGCTCGCCCGTGAATATCGTGAACGACCAGGTCCTCGACTCCGAGAACCAGTTCACCAACTGCGGTTGTTCGGACGCGGCGTTGGGAGACCGCCGTGGCCTTGCCGACCATCAGCTCAGCCATCCTCGCAGCGTCGAGGTCTTCGACCGAGAGCGAACTGGCCACCGTTTTGCCGCCACGAAGCACGGTTGCTTCGTCGCAGAAAGCCTTGACCTCGTCGAGTTTGTGACTGATGAAGATGATGCTTCGCCCCTCGGCCGCCATCGATGAGGTGATACGTCCCAGCTCCTTGGCCTCAGCCGGGGTGAGTACCGCGGTTGGTTCATCGAGGATCAGCACTCGAGCATTTCGCCACAACGCCTTGAGGATCTCGACGCGTTGTCGTTCGCCCATGGACAACTGCCAGACTTCGCGGCCCGGTTCGGTGTGGAGTCCGAAACGTTCGGCGAGTTCTGCGACCTGTTGCTCGATCGCGGACTTCGCGATGATTCGAGGAGCAGCGCCGAGGGCAACGTTCTCGGCGACCGTGAACGTGGGTATAAGTCGGAACTCCTGGTACACCATGCCGACGCCAGCGGCGATTGCATCGGCCGGTTTGGCGAAGTTCTGCTCAATCCCATCGAGCCGGACTGTGCCTTCGTCGGCCTTATACACACCAGCCAACACGTTCATGAGCGTCGTCTTGCCAGCGCCGTTCTCGCCAAGGACCGCATGAACCGTGCCCGACTTCACCGAAAGCGAAGCACCGGCATTGGCAATGACGCCGGGGAAACGTTTCCAGATTCCGTCGAGCTCAACTGCGGTCATCACTCTCCGTATCTTTCGAAAAACGACTTCGGGCCGTTCCAAGGGAACGGCCCGAAGCTAGAACGATTCTTCAGAGGTGGCCAACTAGCCGAGGGTGCCAATGACGTTGTCGACGAAGAAGTTCATGTTTGCGAGCACTCCGTCGTGGAGTTCATCGCCAACAGCGGCGACCACATCGACTGCGCCGTCACCGTCGAAGTCGTTCCCGAAGGGATCCAGAAGTTCAACCTGGATGACACCATCTTCGATGATCACGGTTCCGTCTTGGTCGGTGATCGTGCCCTGATCGAACACATCGAAGCTGCCATCAAGGATTGAATCCTTCACGGCCTGCATCTCGGCAGCAGCCGATGAGCTTTCTGGAATGGTGATGTCGACGACGCCGTCTGCCATGCCGCCCCACCAGGCTTCAGGTGTGAACGTGCCGGCCTTCGCAGCTTCGATGATGTCGGTGTAACGAGGTGTCCAGTCCCACACGGGAGCGGTGAGATAGGCAGGTACCTGTGCGCTCATGTCGCTGTGGTACCCAATGAACGTGCCACCGGCGTCGCTGATTGCAGCACCTGTCGCCGTCGAATCCTGATGCATTGAGAGAACATCGGAGCCCGAATCGATCAGTGCCTGGGCAGCTGAGCCTTCTTCGGCGATACCGAACCAGGTGCTGGTCCAGGCGACCTCGACTGTCGCGTCGGGGTTTGTTGCCTGTACGCCAAGCGCAAATGCGTTGATGCCGCGGATGACCTCAGGGATTGGGAAGGCAGCAACGTAGCCGATCTGATTTGACTCGGTGGCTGCACCCGCAGCCATGCCCGCGATATATCGAGGCTGGTACATGCGGCCGAATGAGTTGCCGAAGTTGGTCTCGTTCATCTTGAAGCCCGAAATGTGTTCGAAGACGACGTCAGGGTTGTCGGCTGCGAATTGTTCCGTGGCGTCCATGTAGCCGAACGAGGTCGTGATGATGACGTTAAATCCATCGTCGATGAACTGCTGAACGGCCTCATCAAATTCTGCGCCGCCCTCGGGAACTGCCTCGACGAATGCGGTCTCGACGCCGGTTGCGGCCTCGGCACCCAGACGGCCTTCGTTGTGCATGAAGTTCCAGCCAGCGTCACCGACAGGAGCAACCATCACGAATGCGGCCTTGATGTCGGTTCCTTCATCCATGGCCTCGCCCGAGTCATCCGCGTCTGTGTCCGCGTCTGCGTCGTCTGACGTGTCGGCTTCGGTAGTTTCGGTATCGCTGTCGCTGCCGCAAGCTGCGGCGAACATCGCCAGCACGGTCAGGAGCGCAAGCAGCGCCCTCTTTGTTGATGTCATGAAAATTGACCCTCCCAGGTGGCTCGACACTTTGTCTAGCGTGGTTTTACTTTTTGTAAGAACCATCGGTTGCAGTACACAACGCGCTGGGAAGCTTACGCGGCGATCCTCCTCGATGGACCGCGGCTGGCGTGTTGGCTCTGAGAGTTCACACGCGCCGCGGGATCAGTCCCAGAGTCGAGCGCAGACATCAAGCCACAACTTGGTCGTCAGACGAAGTGATTCGACATCGATCCGTTCGTTGTGTCCGTGAAACCTGCTCATGAACTCGCCCATGCTCACCTGAGCGCTGAGCAAGCCCGCACCGTAGGCGGGAATCCCCCGACGTCGGAAGAATCGAGCATCGGTGCCGCCGGTGACCATCGACGGCAATACTCGTGCTCCCGGGTAGCTCATCTGGATCGAGTCGGTGAGTGCACCCCACAGCTCGGTGTCAGTCGTCGATTCGGTCGAGGAGCCTTCATGTATTGATTCGACGGTGATGGAACCCATAAGTTCGGGCCCAATCGCATCACTGAGGTGGTGTTCCACATCGGCTGTGGTCTCACCGGGAAGGATGCGAATGTCAACCTCGAGAACAACCTCGTCGGGGATGGTGTTGGTCTTTGTTCCGCCGTGGATGACGTTGTTCGAAAAGCTTGTGTGACAACAGCTGTGCAGATTTCGAGCGAGACCCGGGTCGAGTTCATCGAGGGCCTCGACGATCTGGCCGGGGTCGAGCAGACGAGCCTCGAGCTCTGCGGGAAAGTTGTGCGAGCGAACGCGGCTGCTGAAGAGCTCATCGATACGTGCGCCCGGGTTGTACGCCTCGATCCTCTGCACGATTGCCGCTGCTTTGTTGATTGCATTGTCGGTGCCCCACGGCATCGACCCGTGTCCGGGTGAACCGTGCACGTGGAGCCGACGAGCTCCCAGCCCCTTCTCGGCTGTCGTGAGCAACACGATCGTCTCGTCGGCCGTGATGAGCGGCGACCCGCCGTATTCGGTGAGCACATAGTCGCAACGGAGCGCGTCCCAGTCGGACTCGATCAATGCCTCGGCGCCGTACTTGCCGCCCGCTTCTTCGTCGGCCACGGCGAAGTAGATGATGTCGCCGGGATAACGGGTGCCGGACGTGACCAGATGGCGAAATGCGACCGCCATCGACGATGTCACGTTCAACATGTCGACCGCGCCCCGACCCCAGATCTCGTTGCCGATCCGTTCGCCGCCGAACGGGTCGACCTTCCACCCTTCAGGGCTTACCGGAACAACGTCGGTATGGCCCATCAGCATCAGCGCCGGTGCATCGGGATCGGTGCCGTGATGGCGGGCGACGAGCGAGCTGCGGCCGGGCAGAACTTCGAGCAGTTGCATCTCGACGCCGGTGGATTCGAGCTCGTCTCGCAGAAGATGTGCGTTGCGGTCCTCATGGCCTGACTCGGGCGTGCCGTCGTTCACGCACTGATTACGAATCATTGCTTGCAACAGCTCGATGTTCTCTTCGGTCAGACGGTCGAGGTCCTCATCACTCATGGCCGGACCCTACTGCAGCCTTATCGCTGCGGAGGCCGGCCGGTGCGTACGAAAGCAAGCGACTCATCGACATTGCGTGCAACAAATCCTTCGCGCCGGGGTGACGAGAGGTAACGGGCAGCGGCGAGTAGTGGGAGGGGTGAACCCGTTGACTCCGACTCTTCGATTGCGGCGTAGGTGAGTTTCACGAGGTGGGCGAGGACGATGAAGGCTCCTGATGGATCATTCAACGCCGCCTGGAGAAGGTGCGCTCCAGCTTCGTCGAGTCCCTGGCCAGTAACGGCAGCAAGCGCGGCACCCGGATTCCGCTGGACCACAGCGTCCGCGATGCTCATGGTCGAGTGACCGTCGGGTTGAAGCTCTAGCCCGATGCCAGAACGCCGTTCTGCTCGACCGCTGTCGTGTAACAACCACACAGCAAACAGCGCGAGGCGGGCGGCGGCGGGGCCGGGGTTGTTGGTCCACGCCCAGCGCACGGCTCGGGCCATCGTGAGGCAATGGGTGACATCGAGCCAGTGGAACGGGTCGTCCGCCGAGAATTCGACGTTCAGGTCGTAGCGCAACAGTCGTCGAGATGCGCCGATCGAAATCGCGTCCAGCAGGCCGGTGACGCCTCCGCCATCCAGCGCGGCGCGCACGGCGGTTTCAATAGGTGCCGCGCTGGCATCGAGCAGCGCATCAACCAACTCGGCGTTCGGTGTCCACGACGGTGATTGGGTCGAGTCGGCGAGCGCATGGAGGTCGACCTCGTCGATCACGCGCATGGTTCCTCGCATGTATGGAAGTAGGTCCTCGCGTGTCGAATATGCGATCGTCACGCCGAGAGGGGGGAGCACCGACGGGGCGTGCTCCCAGCCCACCAGATCGAGGAGTTCGAACGACTTCTGGGTGTAGATGATTCCGTGCCCGTAGCCAAGGTGATGTCTCGATACCGCGTCGATCATCTCTGCACGCATCGCGGCGACGTCGGCGCCGTCATCGAGGAGCTGCAGGGTGGCAGCCATGACCGCCTCGATGTCCTCGGTTTCGATCGCGCTGCCGAGGTCGATCTGAGCGGGAGCGGCCGGTAGCTTGCGCGTCGGCCGATCTCGAGTCTCTTCAGCCAGAGCTCGCAGGCCCTGCACGAGAGGAAGTGCTCGGCCTTCACCTTCTCGCGACGTAGCGATCGAGAGGCAGTCGGTCGCGAGGGCGAGCTCGTGGCCAGGGCCGTACTCGGCCCGAGCAATGGCTGGTTCGAGTCCGACCCACATGATGTCGCCTGGTTCTGCGCCCGCGCTCAGAAGGCGAACGGAGTCGCGCGATATCTGGCCGACGTAGGCATCACCGATCGCTCGTTCGAGGCTGGGCCAGAGTTGTGCCCGTCGCTCGTCATCAGAGGGTTCGCTGACGGTGATCACAATCTCGCCGCTCTCATCGACGTCGACCCGGTGGCAGGCGACGTCTTCTTCGCCCATCACGCAGCGTCCGGTACTCGCTTCGAACTTCCAGTTGTGCCACTGACAGGTGAGTAGTTCACCATCGAGCGATCCCGTTACAAGGCCATACCCCTGGTGTGGGCAGGCGTTGTCGAGCGCATGAACTCCTGAAGGCGTTCGGATCACGGCGACGCGGTGTTCGCCGACCGACTTCATCTTCATCTCTCCGACAGCGAAGTCGGCAGTGTTGCCCACGGACGCGGTTTCGGTACGTGTTGAGGGTGCAGGTGTGGTTTCGGTAGTGCTCATGACGATCAGAATAAAACCTCAAGTAATCTTGAGGTCAAGGATATTCTTCGGCGTTAGAGCGCGGCGAACACCGTCTCTGGGTCGGCCACGATGCCGGTGTAGAAGGTGCCGAACTCGGCGTAGACAGATGATGCCTCGTCGAAGCGCATCGTGTACACGACCTCTTTCAGGTCGTCGGGGTGCTGGCCAAAGAGTGTGACACCCCACTCCCAGTCGTCGACTCCGGTTGAACCGGTGATGACCTGCAGGATTCGGCCCTTGAACTTTCGACCCGAAGCGCCGTGTTCATACATGAGCTCCTTCCGATTCTCGAACGGCAGTGTGAACCAGTTGGCGTGGCCTTCTCGTTTCTTGCTCATCGGATAGAAACACCACGCTGGTTTGTCCTCGTGTACCGCCCCGAGTTCGGGGTACAGCCGCATGTTGCGCATCTCTTCTGGCACACCGGCCGCGTACTCGCTGATTTCGGTGAGCGACACGAACGAGTCGACGATCTCGAGGCCCGCGGCAACAACCGCGCTCTGCAGGCGTCGAAGTGCCCACCAATCGGCATGGAGCGCCATGATCGCAACGTCCGCCTTGTGGCCCAACATCGAAACGACAACTACCTGCGCCCCTTCGTTGGTCGAGTCAGCAATGGCCGCAATGGCCCGTGAGCTATCGAAAGCCGATGTGGGTTTGCAGAAGAGATGGACGACGCCAAGTCCTTCAGAGGGTGCAACTGCTTCAGTCATATGGACAGCCTACGGTTTGACTATGAATCGCGAACGAGCGAGAAGCACCGCATCGATGGTTGTGTTGGCGACCGTTGTTCTTGGACTGCTCGTAAGTCTGATGTTGCTGTCCGACGATTCCGATCAACGAGACGGGCGCAAAGACGCCGAACGAACCGAGGATGACGCGGAAGCTGAACGCCTCGAGCGTCGCTCGGTTGCGGGGGTGTCGGCTGCTCTCGAGGCCGTGGGAGGCATTGATGGTCTGGTCATGGGCGCCGCTGTGGGAGCCTTCGATCTCGTTCGCTTCGACCCGAACGATTCGAATCGACTACTCGCGGTGCAACGGCGCAGTTATGGCCTTGCGGAGAACCAACAGTCGAACGAGATCTGGACCATCGACAACGGTGTCCTGTCGCAGGAACTGTGGGCGCCAGACGTCGCACACGACTTCGCACACTTCAACGCTGACGGCACGATCACCCGGTGGATTCACGGCGGCGGTGCGGTGGACTTTGCGCCCCGAATCGCGCAGATTCTCGACCGAGACCTCGAGCAGGTGCGTGAGAGCGGTCCGATGTATGCCTCTCGGTTTGTCGTCGACGGCAGTCGAGTATTCGCGCTCCTCGGAGATGGGTCCTACGCGTCCGACGTTCCCTATCGCTCACTGGTCGTCGACGACGGGTGGGAGCAGTTTTCTCTCGCACCAGCCGCTGCCCTCGAGTGGATCGATTCGCCTGCACCTGGGCTGGTCGTGGCCTACCCAAAAGCCAGCACCGGCACCACACGGGTGTGGAATTCCGAGACGCTCGATGAGGTCGTGTCACATGCGTTATCTGATCGCGACTTCCAACGTGCGGCGATCAGCGAAGATCGTTCGACCGCGGCCGGCGTCTCGTTTGATGGAGCGCTCAGCATCATCGATCTCCGAACCGGTCGTGTCACCCATTCGTTTGGATCGTTTGACGTCGAGGGCATCGATCAGCCGATCACGCTCAACGCCGATGGTTCGGTCGCTGTCATCGTCGAGCACGATGGCACGGTCAGTCTCTGGTGGGTTGCCGACGGGACAAAACTGCTCTCGATCGTCGGAGCATCGGCGCAGCCACGATGGGTCTCAGAGGGGCATGCGCCGCAATCGGCGACTGCTGTTGCGTGGGACGCGACTCGGCTGGCTGTGCGAAACGCGGCACGTCCTGACACCCCAACCAGCTGGACGGTCATCGATGTGGATATCGACTCGTGGCTCGAGCGAGCAGAGGAGATCGGTCCTCAATGACCGAGGCGGCTGTCATAACCCAGTGTGTCACCGGAACTACGTATGATCGACTTGATGACTTCGCCCGATGGTTGGACTCCGCTGCGTGACACGCGCCGGACCCCCGCGTCGGGCGCGCCACCACCGACGCGCCCGGAGAAGGACCCGGGTTTGGGCAATGGCCTCGTGGCCACGCCGTTCACCCAACTGGCCCGTGTGCACGTACTATCGACCATCGGCGATGGGTGTATCGCCGTTGCGCTTGCCGGTTCGATCTTCTTCTCGATCGACCCAGCCGACGCACGCTGGCGGGTCGCTCTCTATCTGATCCTCACTATTGCGCCCTTTGCGATCGTGACGCCGCTTCTCGGTCCAGCCATCGACCGCGCCCGCGGCGGTCGTCGCGGAATGGTGATGGGATCATTGGCTCTTCGAGCACTCGTGGCGTTCTTCATGTCGCGCCACATCGATAGCCTGTTGCTGTTTCCTGAGGCATTCGCGATGCTCGTGCTCCAGAAGGGTTACCACGTGTCGAAAGCGGCGCTGGTTCCCGCTGTCTGCCCACACGAGGACGAGCTGATCCAAGCGAACTCGAAGCTCGCGTTGTTGAGCTCGGTAGGTGCACTGATCGGCGGCGCGTTCGGCGTTGCGCTCATTGCGCTGTTTGGAGGTTCAGCATCGACAATTCTTGCGGTAGCCGTCTTTGCGACTGGCGTCTTGGCCGCATCGCAGTTGCCGCAGGTGCAAATCGCGTCCGAGCCCGAGGATGCGACAGAGAAGCTCGAGGTTCGTGGCGCCAACATCATCTTGGCGGCCACGGCCATTGCAGTCATGCGAGGCATCGTTGGCTTCACCACGTTCCTGCTTGCGTTTCATCTCCGCGCTGGTGAGGACGGCGTTGACACCAGCGAAACCGGGGCTGCTGTGGGCGCAGCAATGGGCACGGTTCGCGGCATCGATATCGTCGGGAGTCCAGGTCCGCCGCAATGGCACCTGGGTGTTGCGGGAGTGGCGGTAGGGACCGGGGCGCTCCTTGGCGCGAAGTACGCACCGACCGTTCGCGATCGAGTTGGGGAAGAACGTATTGTTCTCGGCGCGCTCGTCGTCACGGCGACGACTGCCTTTCTTGGCGCGTGGGGTGGCGGAGTCGCCGGCATTGCAATGTTGGCGTTCGGCGTGGGCATCTCCGCAGCGATGGGAAAACTCGGTTTCGACGCACTGGTGCAACGTGACGCTCCACGGGCGAACCATGGTCGTGCCTTCGCGAAGTTCGAAGGCCGCTTTCAGCTGACCTGGGCGCTGGGCGCATTCACAGCGGTCGTCATTCGGTTCCCCATTCAGTTGGGCGCATTCATGGTTGCGGTTGCGGCCGCCTTGGCGGCGGTCAGTTACGAACTCGGGCGACGTACCGACCGTGTTCGCCGATCGTCGCGAGTTCGCGAGGCATTACGTGAGCGCGTGCCTGCGAGTGCCGTGGAGCGAATCGAAGCGAATCGGGCGGTACAGATCTTCCGGCCAATCGCCGAGCGTGTCTCGCAGTTCAAACACACAGCGAGCAGAACCATCGACAGATCACTCGACAATGGTCCGACCACAAAAACCCAGGACTCAAAAGCTCCGGTCGCTCGTCCTTTGCGCGGCGATGCCACCGTCGTGGTGCCGGTGCCCGGTCCCGTCAGCCCAACTGAACCGCAGGTGCAGACGGGGCGCGCCGACGACGTCGACAACAGTCCCGCCACGCCAATCGATCAAGTGCAGTGGGCCAGTCCCGCTCCGCCGGAAATCTCCGGCGACGGTGTCTGGATCTCCCCCAAGGATCCGCCAGCAACGCCTGGCGAGGATGGCCAGTTCCGGCTCTGGGACTAGTCTTCGAGTTCGATACGGGCCAACCAGAGCCCTGGTGCATCGAGTTCGTTCGGCGTGGGAAGGTGTTCGACCTTCTCCCACAGTTTCCCGAGTCCTTCCTCGCTATCACGTTCGACAATGCCGTCAACGAACGCTCGACCCCGGTCATAGAGCCCTTGGTCAAGCTCGAGGCCGAGCAGGCGTTCGACGAAACGATCGGATGACGAGGTGGTGACCCGTCGGCGACGGAGCGCTTCGGTGAGCTGGCCATAACTCGTGATCAGCCCGGACCCGATCGTATCCATGATGTGGTCGACGTAGCCGACAATCGCGCCCGTGAGCGCTGCGATGTCGGGCAGAATCGCCTCCTGTTCGGGCGACCGCATCGAACCCAACATGGCGCTGGGATCTCCGAACATCTCTTGGATGCGTGCCTGTACTTCGGCGAAGTCACCACTTGGTTCGAAACCTTCGAGTGAGTCGGTGATGGCTCGGGGGTCGTTACGAAATGCATTGGCGTACCGGCCCAGGAGGAGGCTCATCTGCTGAGCGACGTGTGGAATGCTCAGCACTGCGTGGTGCGCGACTTCGCTCAAGGCAATCCAAAGCCGGAGCTCACTGCGGTCGAGGCTCCACTCCTCGCCGAAGGCATCGAGACTTGGCACGACCACGAGAAGTTCGTTGTTCCCCGGCCGCGGGATCGGAAGGTCGTACGTACCGAGTGCTCGGCTACCGAGGTGACCAATCATCGAGCCAGTGGTCAGGTTGACCATCATTGGTCGCATCGAGGAGAGCAGCTGTTCAAAGACCGCCATCTGCGGGTCGGCGCCGAACTCGTCGTCGAGTACGGGGGTCGCCATGGCAGCCGCTAGCTGTTCGAGTAGCGGTTTGTACGCCTGCATCGATCGACGAACCCACTCACCCTTGTTCACTGGAGCAATGGTGAGTGGAGATCCCGTGGAAGTTCGCAACCCAGTTACCTGTCCGACGTGGAGTTCTGCCACGCGCACGAGTTGCTCGAGCGCCATGCGGTCGACGGGATCGACATTGTTCTCGGTTGAGCCGCCCGCAGCGATTGAAACTGCGATCTGCATGGCATTGTCGAGACCTGCGCCGCCACCGCCACCTGCGAGACCGCTGAACATCTGCATGAAGTTCGCCATCATGGCGTTGGGGTCGCCTGAGTTCCCGAACAGGTCGCCAAGGTTGAAGTCGTCGGGCAGGTCGTCGTCGAATGGACCAGAATCACTCACAACGTGCATCGTAGAGGCATGAGCGGTTCGCCGAACCGCGAGAAGAAACGATGGGTCCGATGCGGGTAGTGGTGACAGGAGCGAGTGGTGCCGTCGGGCGACACGTTGCCGATCGACTTTTGGCAAGTGATTCGATTACCGAACTCGTCGCCCTCGATCATGTCGCCGCCGATGGCGTTCGTCAGTTCGAGCTTCTCGAAGACGACCTGTTGGACGTGCTCGAAGAAGGGGACACGATTGTTCACCTCGCGGCTACACCTGCGGGCTTCGCCGGCGATGCAGGCGCAGCGCGGGCTGACCGTGAGCTCGCCGAGCGGGTGTTGGCCGGGGCCACCAGTGCACGTGCGAGTCACGTGCTCCTCGCTTCATCGGCCATGGTCTACGGGGCGTGGCCCGAGAACCCGTTGCCACTCACCGAGACAGCACCTGTAAAACCCAATCCCGAGTTTCGGTTCGGTGTCGTGCGCGGCGAGATTGAGGCACTGGGGGAGGCCTGGGCTGTCGATGCCGGTGCATCGCTCACGATCATTCGAGCAGCGACAACGTTGGCCCGCGGTCGGGAGAATGGCTTGGCGAATCTGCTCCGCCACTCGGCGGCACTGCGAAGCTCTGATGGCGACGCGCCGGCACAGTTCCTTCACGCAGAAGACTTTGCTTCGGCGATCGAGTTGCTGGTGATCGGGGGCCACGAGGGTATCTTCAACGTCGCCGCCGACGGCTGGCTCCGACCTGCTGAGATCGCTGCGCTTCGTGGCACTCCCGAAACACCAATCCGGGTACCCGGGGTCGTCATCTCCGCAGTCTCCGACGCGAGACGGCGGTTGGGGTCCGCTACCCACCCAGGGTTGACCGCATATCTACAACACCCATGGGTTGTGGCGACCGACAAACTGAAATCGCTCGGGTGGACGCCAGAATTCAGCAACGAGGAGGCCTATGTCGCTGGACATCGACCCTCACGTTTCGACGGTGTCACGGCGAAACGACGTCAGGAGCTGGCGTTGGGCGCTGCTGGGGCGACGATCGCCACGGGGATCGTGGGGGTAGCAGGAGCAGTGTCTTGGGTGATTCGTCGATCGCGGCGATGAGTACCTAGCCGATAGGTGCGGCACCGACGGTCACGATCGTTGCGAAGATCTCGCCCGCGAAGTCCCCCGACTGTCGGTCGGTTGCGTCAAGGTTCCCGAGAGCAGGCCCGACGCGCGAGTAACGAATCTCGATCGTGTCTCCCGGGTCGAGGGTCGCCATGACCAGCCTGAGGTCTGTGCGATCGAGGACGTTCACCGAACCCGCACCAACGATGATGTCACCGGCGACCAGACCGGCCTGGGCTGCAGGGGTTTCGTCCCACACTCGGCTAACCAGCACGCCGCCGAACAGGTTGCGCACTTTCAGGATTCCGTCGGAGGTTGGCCTCCACTCGACACCGAGCCAGGCTCGATGATTGACCGTTCCTGTGTCGATGAGGTCCCTGGCGACCTCGCGCGCAAACGCTGTAGGGACTGCGAAGTGTTCGCCATCTCGGCTTTCGACCACCATCGCGACGATGGCGCCATCTTCATCGAGGATCGCAGCGCCCGCCCAGGAATCGGACAGGTCGTCGGACAATCGGAAGAGCCCCGACAGGAGGTCGTCATTGGGGAGCGAGGTCACGTGGTCCTTCCCGAGAAGGTCGACGATACGGGGCTCGGCCGTACGTGCAAGCCCGACCAATTGATCGCCGACCAACACCTGGAGCTCATCGCCATAGGTCGGTGGTGGAAGCTCGGGGGAGTTGATCTTGAGCACAGCGACACCTGACACGGCATCACTTGCGACCAGCTTTGCCGGGAGTCGTTCGTCGTCGTACAACACGGCGACGATCTGTTCGGGATCGGCGCCGATCAGTGAGTGAGCGGACGTGAGGAGGTGGCCGTCGGTTGAGAGAAGGATGGCTTGGGCCGTCTCGTGTCGCGGCGAACCCACGAGTTCGAGTTTCACGACCGAACTCTGGTTGAGCTGGGCGACCTCTCGCGGCCATTCGTTGAACGCGATGTTCTCGGAGCGCGGCACCCTCGTCGTCGGTGCGATCTCGTATCCGAAACCAGGGTCTGCCGCGGCAGTGCCAGGGTCTTCCTGCAACATCCATGCAGTGCCGACGAGGGTGCAACCAGCGATGAACGACATCACCATGCTCGGCCAGCGACGGCCATAGACACGACGCGCGGCGAGGTTTGCTGCGGCCTGTTCCGCGCCGCGCTCAGCTGGATGTCGCCACAACCGATCCGGCGCAGCCATCATCTCGCCCTCAAGGGGCTCGTCGTTGGGGGTTCCCTCCTCCACAGCGCCAATGGTAGCGATTGGACTGGTCGAGCTGAGCGCGGCTCGTCAAGTTCGGGTCGAATTCATCACGAGAGCGATTGCACGTACCATGACCGGCGTGCAGCAGTCATCAATCGGGCCAGACAGCGACACGTGGCTGGCCATCACCGAGTCCGAGCCATTGATCGAAGAAGCGTACCGATGGGCCGTGCAGCCAGACTGCGGCGCGGTCGTGCTCTTTAGCGGTACAGCGCGAGACCATTCGAACGGCCGCCCCGATGTCTCGAAGCTTGCCTATGAGGCGTACGAAGAACATTTGCTTGCTCGGTTCGAAGGATTGGTCGCCGAAATCCGCGATCGCTGGCCCGATGTTCGTAGGGTAGGCATCATGCATCGGGTTGGAGAGGTGCCGATCGAGGAGTCAACCGTGGTTGTCGTGACCTCATCGCCACATCGAGACGTGGCATTCGAGACTGCCCGTTACGGCATCGACCGGTTGAAGGCGACCGCTCCTATCTGGAAGCGCGAGGTCTGGTCCGAAGGCGAGAGCTGGGGTCTCGATGCCCGCGAGATCGACGACGTTGGATTGCCGGCGCCATCCGCCGGCGACGCTGCCGGAGACGCCTCATGACAACACCCATTCTGTTCTTGTTGGGCGCCGTTGCGCTGTCCGCGCTCGGTGGAGTAGTCGTGTGGATCGCAAGTCGACCGCGCCAAGAGCGGTTCGGGTCGACCATCGACACCTTCAATCGTGATCTTGATGCGCTGGCTCCTCCCGGCGCTCAACCGAAGAAGACGCGTCAGGTAGATCATGCGCGCTCAGCGCCGGCACGTCGTCAGCATGCAGGCTCCGGCCCTGTCGAGGACCGCCCGCGACCAGGCCCCCGTCCCACCAGCCGACCAAGCGGGCACTGACCAATGGCACGAGACCTCGCGATCGATCTCGGCACCGCGAACACGCTTGTGTATGCGCGGGGCGAAGGCATCGTGCTCAACGAACCATCGGTCATTGCGCTCAACAGCCAGACCAACGATGTCCTCGCAATCGGCTCCGATGCGTGGCAGATGATCGGGCGGACACCCAGCCACATCGTGGCAGTACGTCCACTCCGCAAGGGTGCAATCACCGATTTCGATGTGACTCAGCGAATGATTCGACTCGTCCTCGAGCGTGTCGGCGTCAGCAGATTCAACCGGCCACGCGTCGTGATCTGTGTTCCCTCGGCAATTACCGCTGTCGAACGTCGAGCGGTCACCGAGGCGGCGAGACGAGCTGGAGCCAGCGATGCCCAGCTCATCGAACAGCCTGTCGCTGCGGCGATTGGGGCAAGCCTCCCGATCAACGAACCGCTCGGCAACATGGTTGTTGATGTCGGCGGCGGCACATCGGAATCAGCGATTCTTTCGCTCGGGGGAGTGGTGGCGCTCGAAGCAATTCGTGTTGGCTCGTTCGACATCGATGCCGCCATCCAGGCCTGGGTTCGCCGCGAATACGGCATCGCCATCGGCGAACGAACCGCGGAAGACATCAAGCTCACAATCGGATCCGCAGCCAAGACGCCAAACGAGGTTCGCGCCGAAGTCCGAGGCCGCGAGCTGATGTCGGGCCTTCCCAAGACGATCGTGTTGTCTCCCGAAGAGATTCGTGTTGCGATCGATGAACCGGTCAGTGCAATTGTTGACTCCGTGTTGTCCTGCATTGCGCAGGCACCTCCCGAGCTCAGCCAGGATCTCATCACCCAGGGCATCCACCTCGTCGGTGGTGGTGGCATGTTGCGTGGCCTCGATCTTCGACTGAACGACGAGACCAAGGTCGATGTACATATCGTCGACGCCCCGCTTGAATGTGTCGTCAAGGGTGCTGGACGTTGCATAGAATCGTTCGAGTCGTTGAAGGTGATGTTCCTCGGGGACAAACGTTGAGCCCAGCGATGCCCACTGGTGGGTGCCCACGTTTGAGTACGTCGAGGCCGCCGGCACAGCTGGTCATTTGGGATTTCGATGGCACCATCCTCGACACAGAGTGGCCTGCGTATGAGGCAGCAAAGCGTGAGTACGACCGGCTCGATGTCGAGCTCAACTTTGCCGACTGGCAGGAAACGGTCGGCTCTGCCAACCATGAGCCCTGGTGGGAACACCTTCGGCGTCAGGTCGGAGACCTGGGTGAACCCGAGGACGTCATGATTGCTCGCTTTCGTGAATACAAGAACTCCCTCACCGATTCGTACGACCTGATGCCAGGCGTGCAACGCGCCTTCAGCCGGCTTGCCGAGCTTGACGTGTCGAGTGCACTGGCAAGCAGTTCACCCATCGAGTGGGTCGAGCGACACACCACTCGTCACGGCCTATGGGAACACTTCTCCGCTGTGGCGACCCGGACCGATGTGGGAGCCGAGCGAACCAAGCCGCACCCAGATCTCTTCCTTCTTGCGGCGTCGCGCGCCAAACTCGAACCTGACCGGTGTGTGGTGATCGAAGACAGCGCACACGGTGTCACCGCTGCACGGGCCGCTGGGATGTCGGTCGTGGCTGTGCCCAATCGGGTCACCACCGGGCAAGACTTCTCCCACGCCGATCTCGTTCTCGAATCTCTCGATCATGTCTCGATCGACGAGGTCCTGGCGCAGTGTTCACCCACACTCCAAGCACCGTAGAGTCATCTGTATGTCGTTTCCGTCGCAACGTCTCCGCCGCCTCCGCCGAACCGATGCAATGAGGCGGCTCGTCGCGGAGACCACGTTGTCTGCAGATGATCTGATCGCACCGATGTTCATTCGTGAAGGTATCGACACGCCGCAACCGATCGCCTCGCTCCCCGGCGTCGTGCAGCACACGGTCGAGTCCGCGATGGATGAGATTCAAGAACTCCGCAACCTCGGGGTCGCCTCGGTGATCTTCTTCGGCGTTCCGCTGCACAAGGACGCAGAAGGCTCCGAGGCATGGAACCCCGACGGGATCGTTCAAGTGGCACTTCGGACCGCCAGAGAACGATTCGGTGACTCGATGGTGCTGATCGCCGATCTGTGTGTCGATGAGTACACCGATCATGGCCACTGTGGAATCCTCGACGGACGTGGTTCGGTCGACAACGACGCGACCCTCGAGCTGTATCGGCGTATTGCTGTTGCGCAGGCAGCCGCAGGTGCCGACATCGTTGCCCCGTCGGGGATGATGGATGGACAGGTCGCTGCAATTCGTCGGTCCCTCGACGCTGCTGGCCACGAGGTCGTCGCGATCATGGCGTATGCGGCAAAGTACGCATCGTCGTTTTATGGGCCGTTCCGAGACGCCGTCGATGTGACGATCGCCGACGGTGGCGACCGCAAGGGGTACCAGCAGGATCCACGTAACGGCAGGGAAGCCATGAGCGAGATCCGACTTGACCTGGCCGAAGGCGCCGACATGGTGATGATCAAACCGGCGTTGCCATACCTTGACATCATCTTGCGGGCCCGACTCGAGACCGATGTGCCAATCGCGGCCTATCACGTCTCCGGTGAATACGCGATGCTCAAGGCCGCCGAAGCCAATGGCTGGATCGACGGCGACGCTGCTGCACTCGAGTCACTAATCAGCATCAAACGCGCTGGCGCTGATCTCATCTTGACGTACCTTGCTCGCTCCGTTGCTGAGTCGCTTGCCTCGGTCCGGCCCGCGCTGCCCGAGCCGCCCCGCGCCATCGACCCCCCAACCCCAGAGCTCACACCATGACCCTCACCAACGATTCCCTGTTCGAACGCGGAAAGCAGGTCATGCCAGGTGGCGTCAATTCTCCAGTGCGCTCCTTCCGATCGGTCGGTGGCACGCCGTACTTCGTCGCCGAGGCCGACGGCGCATATGTCACCGATGTCGAGGGCACCCGATACATCGACTACGTGCAAAGTTATGGACCGGGGATTCTTGGTCATGCACACCCAAAGGTGATCGAGGCAGTCACCCGTGCTGCGGCAAAGGGCACCACGTTCGGTGCGCCGACGCTGGGTGAGGTCGAGTTGGCCGAAGAGCTCACAGCACGCGTCCCTGGCCTCGAGATGATTCGCCTTACGTCGTCAGGCACCGAGGCCGCAATGTCAGCGATTCGGCTTGCCCGGGGGGCGACGGGCCGAGACACCGTCATCAAGTTCGCTGGCTGCTATCACGGTCACACCGACTCGTTGCTCGCCGATGGTGGGTCCGGTGTCGCCAACCAGGGGTTGTCTGGATGTGAAGGCGTTCCCGCCGGCGCCGTCGCCGACACAATCGTGGCGCCGTACAACGTGGTTCCCGAGATCGACGACTCGATCGCCGTCGTTGCAGTCGAACCGGTTGCCGCCAACATGGGATTGGTGCCACCGAGCGAAGGATTCTTGCGTGGACTCCGCGACGCGTGCGATGCCGCCGGAGCACTGTTGTTCTTCGACGAGGTCATCACCGGATTCCGGCTTGCCCGGGGTGGTGCCACAGAATGGTATGGCGTACAACCCGATGTCTGGGCCTTCGGCAAGGTCATCGGCGGTGGGCTTCCCGTTGGTTGTTACGGAGCATCTCGCGAGGTGATGGCGCACATCTCGCCGCTCGGCGGCGTCTATCAGGGCGGTACGTTGTCGGGGAATCCGTTGGCGACAGCAGCCGGACTCGCCACTCTGGAATTGCTCGATGCGGACGCCTACGTCGAGCTCGAACGAATCGCCACTCGGCTAGCTGCCGGTATGCGAGCCGCCTTTGACGATGCCGGCGTGCCCGCACTCGTGCCCCAGGTCGGTCCACTCATTGGGTTGTTCTTCGGCGATGTCTCGCCGACCAATTTCGATGAGGTGAAAGTCCTCGCCGAGAACGGTGTGTATGCGAAGTTTTTCCACGAGGTTTTGTCCCGTGGAGTGGCACTGGCACCCGGCCCATACGAGATTCTCTTTCCTGGCCTGGCACACACCGATGCAATCATCGATGAGACTGTCGAGATCATGTCCGAGGCAGCGCGCAGTATCTCCTGAAGAACGTGCAAAAGTCGACTTCGATTGCCGATACTGGAAACATGGTGGAACGCCCAGGTAGGTACGTCGTCGCACTCTTGGTCTTGTCAGCGCTGGTCGCAGTGGGCTGCTCGTCGGACCCGGATGTGGTCGAGCCGTCCACGACGACGTCACCCTTCGACACGGCGACGACCGACACTGGCGAGACCACCACGGACTCCGGACCAGGGTCGACCGACGACCTGCCAGCTGAACTCGTATTCGATGCTCCGAACCCGGATCAGACACCCCTTCGGATCGATGACGACATTCGGATCGGCGTCCTCGACAATGGTCTCACGTACTATCTGCGATCGAACGACAGTCCCGGAAGTGCGATGTCGCTTCGCCTCGCGGTCAACGCGGGCGGGGTGAACGAAGGCCCTCTCGGAACCGGAGCGGCCCATTTTCTTGAACACATGATGTTCAACGGCACCGAGAAATTCCCTGGTAACACCCTCGATGCTGCCCTGCGCCGGATTGGAGCGGAGATCGGCCCAGACTTCAACGCCTACACCAACGACACCGAGACGGTATATGAGCTCTCCGTGCAGGACGAGGGTGACAATGTCGACGTGGCGTTTGACGTATTACTCGAATGGGCTTCAGCCGCCACGATCGACCCAACCGAGGTTACGAACGAGGCACCGGTCGTGCGTGAGGAGATCCGCGCCCGCGACGAGTCGGGCGACGGCCTGATCAACGCCGCCTTCGAGGAGACGTACCATCGCGACACCCCGTATGAAGGCGTCAACGTGTCTGGCACGGCGAGCACTGTCAATGCACTGACAGCAGAGGATCTGCGGGACTACTACGACACGTGGTATCGACCGGACAACATTGCAATTGTCGCGGTTGGGGATCGCTCTCTCGACGACCTCGAAGATGCAATCGTGGATCGTTTCTCAGATCTTCGGGGGCGCGGTGACCTGACCTCACCGCCAGCAACTTCCGATTTTGATCTCCGGACCGAACCGTTCGTCGATGTCCTCATCGAACCGAGTTTCGGCGATTCGTTCATCAGTGTGGATATCCCGCTGCAGGCGTGGGACCTCAACACCCGTGGTGGCAACGAACTCCAGCTCACCGAAACCATGCTCGGGATCATGATCAACAACAGACTCAACGAGGGTGTGGACTCTGGCCGGCTCGATCTGCGACGAGCTGGAGGTGGCAGATTCAACTGGAACGAAGACCTCGTGTACATGGGCTTCAACGTCGATGCCGAAGACCTCGAAGCTGGAACCGAAGAGTTCATGACTGAACTCCAGGGCAGTGTGCAGAATCCATTCACTCAAGGCGAGCTCGATCGTGCGGCCGACGTGATCCGGTCAGCTCAGGAGCAGCGACGAGCACAATTCGGAACGAGCCAAGACGGCGATCTCGCCAATGGACTGGTCAAACATTTCCTGGGCGGTGGGGATATCCAGGACATCGATGACTCCGTTGACATGGTCCTCGACATGGTCGACGGCCTCACCCTGAACGTGGTCAACAATCACTACGGCTGGATCATGACGTCCTCGGCTCCCATCGTGGTCGTTGTCGGCCCTGACGCTGATCGGGTGGGCGATCCCGAGGTCCATCTCGCGGGGATCGAACGTGCTGCGCAAGCAACCGTCACCGCGTTCGAAGATGGTGTTGAAGAGATCGATGAACTGCTGGCGGCCCCCGACGCCGTGTCCGAGTCGTCTCGTCGCAGCCTCGATCGGAACAACGGCTTCGAGATCACCTTCGACAATGGGATGAGGGTTTTGTTCTCGCCGTCGACGATTTCGGAGAACCAAGTCGCGCTCGTGACCGAGTCGCCGGGCGGACGAGCAATGCTCGACGCCGATGATGGTGTGGTTGCCGGTGCTGCGGTTTCCGCGGTCTCATCGAGTGGTGCGGGGCCATGGGACCCAATCCAAGTACGTCGTTATCTCGCTGACCTCGAGGTTTCACTCTTTCCGTATCTGGCGGACTTCAGCGAAGGGTTCTCCGGCGGTGCAGCGACGAGCGACCTCGAGGTGCTGTTCCAATTGCTCCATCTCTCGCTGACCGAACCCCGAGTCGATGATGTGCCTTTTGCCCAACAGCTCGAGTTCGCCCGCGACGCAGTCGACCGTGCGTCACTCGATTCGGCCACAGCCAGCAACATCGCCGTCGCCGATGCACGCACGGGTGGCGGGTCGCTTGCTGCGGTGCCAACCGAGGCACAGCTCGACGCGTTGAGCGCCGCTGACGCACTTCGTATATGGAACGACCGGTTTGGTTCTCTCGATGACCACGTCATCGTCGTCGTCGGCGATGCTGACCCTGACGACGTCATCGATCTCGCTCGAACCTGGATTGGTTCACTGCCTCCAGCAACAAACTCCGAGGACCCGCAACAACCGCCGTTGCCAGGACTGGTGAACGAACGTCTTGCCGTCGGATCCGGCACGTCGGGTGGCTCATATCGTCTGCTGTCGGTCGGCATGGCTGATGAGACGATTCGCAATCGTGTGCTCGGCGAGCTCGCAACAACCGTTCTGAACGACCGCCTTTTCACGGTGGTTCGCGAGGAACTTGGAGCAACGTATGGCGGCTCGGCCCGAATTGAGTTCAGCGACCCCGGCGATGAGGTCGAAGTTCTCGTGTCAATCGACGGCGACCCGGAACGGATCGATGAGATTGCCCAGACCGTGCTCGGTGAACTCGACGATCTTCGCGGCGGAGCGCTCACGAGTGAAGACTTCAACGAAGCGGTGGCTGTGCTGTCATCGGAATACAACTTCATCAGCAATGGATTCATCATCGAATCGATGTTCGACGAGGCCTACCAATCAGCCGACCGAATCATCGATCGCCCCGCCCAACGTCGAGCCCTCGATGGCATCAGCCGAGGTGATGTCACCAACTTCCTGATCGCAACCGTGTCAGACACCGATCTCATCGACGTAAGAAACGTGCCGTAACTCGGTACGTCCCGGGCTTCGCCCTCCAGGGCTCGGATCCGTACGCAAGGACTCGCTCCGCTCCTAGATGCTCCCTCGACCTCGCGCCTGCTGCGCCAGAGGCGCCTTTCCGTCGTTCGTCCCTCACTCCTGGTGTGCTGGCGTCTCTCCAAAATTTGTGCACTTCACCACCGCAGAGGTGGTCAAACGCACAGAGAATGGGGAACAGACCCGCAGGTGTGCCGATACGCACCGAGAGACGTCAGCGCAGGAGTGAGGAGGGACGAGCGACCAGGCACCGCCTCTGGCGCAGCAGCCGAGCATCGAGGAGCGCAGCGACGGATTGCGACCGCTGGAGCGAGGAACGAGCGGGTTACAACGGCAGCGGGATGACGCCGCTGGCGAGGCGGGCAATCCAGATGACGAGTCCTATGGCGAGGTTCACCTGGAGCACTCGGGTGTCGTTACGTGCCCACCATGTGCGTGCAGCTCTGGGTGCGCTGAGAAACCACCCGCTGATTACAGCTGCTTGGGCGAGAAGAATGATCGTCCAGGGATTGAGTGCGAATGACGTGCTGAGATCTCCACGCACGACGGCACTGAGGGCACGCGTGCATCCACATCCTGGACACCATCCGCCCGTCGCTAGGCGGTAGGGGCAGAGGATCTGGCCTTCGTCCTCACCGACTGGTGAGAGGGCAGCGAGAGCACATGCCCCGGCCAGCCCGACAGCAGGGAGTGCTCGTTTCGCGCCAATCCATGCTGACCGTTGTTCAGGTGCGGTCAGCACGATGGTCATCGAGATCAGCCCTCGGCGTCGATGAGTGCGTCTCGGGCCGGTTGGAGGTACGCCTCAACCATCTCGGCGGTGAGATCGGCGCCGACTGGGACATCGTGGAGGCTGATTCCGCCTTCTTCGAGCAGCGACTCGAGGTCGCCAGTCTCAATCAGGAGGTTCATCTGTTCAGCGAGGAGAAGGTCACGTTCAGCAACCTCTTCGTTGGGCTCGAACTCGGTGCGTTCGTACAGCGTGACCGCAAGAAGCTGTTCCATGTCGAGCGGGCTTGCCGACTCGGCGCCGAACCCGGGCATCTGGCCAGCGACGGCGCGGGGGCGAGATGAGTCCTCTGAGCTGTAGAGGTTGCCAGTGCCAACGAGTGCTGAGCCCTTGGCGATCCAGACGATCTGGTCTTCGATCGAGGTGAAGGTCATGTGGACCTCGCCGTTGGCGAGTGACGGACCGATACCGCCGCCACCTTCGGCGCCATGACAGCCGGAGCATCCGGTCTCGACGTAGAGCTCTTCGCCTTCGCCGAGCAGGCCGGTCAGGCCTTGGGGCACGCGTTCGAGTGTGCCGACATACATGGCCGCCCAGATGGGAAGTGTCAAGAGAACTGGGATGATCCAGAACGGCATTTTCTTGCGCGCTTCGTAGGCCTGAACGTATGGCGCGACGCGAGCTGGTGGTTCTGGAACGACGTCGGGCAGTGGCGCAGCAGAGACTGCGGGCGTTGCCGCGGCTGCTACAGGCTCGACGTCGGTGCTGGGACCGGCGTCGGCTGCTGGTGTCTCGCCCGACAGGGCAGCCTTGCGCTCGGCCGAACGTTTCAACAGATGTTCAGGAATTTCGGTCAACGGGACCCTTTTCTTCTTTGCCGACTGGCCTGGCGGTAGCCGGCGAATCCGTCGGTGCATGTTACGTCGACGCTCGCTCAAGGCAACGCCCACGCAGTGTATTCGAACGTGCCGATCGTAGGAGTGGACCGTAGCCGTTGGCGAGCTGAGCGCGGAGTTTCATGAGCGACGCACGTCACTCCGAAGCCAATGTGGATCGACGCTATGTCGCGTGATAAACCCACCGTCGGAGCCGGGAACACCCAGCACCGATGACTACACTCGTGAATACGTTCACGAGCGAATGCACGTTTCGCGAAACCGAGACGTGAAAGACTTTGCTAGTACCCGGCAGTTCCGCCCTTGAGGAGAGCACGCACCAACATGGTTGAATTCGTTGTTTCGCTTGTTGTCACAGGCCTCTCGATGCTCGTGTATCACTGGTACGTCGCAAAGGTCGCTGTCGACAAGAAGATGACGTGGGGCGAAGCAATGATCGCCGCCCTCTATGTCTTCTACATCTTCTTTTGGATCTACGGGGTTGTGCCGCATTACTGGCTCGAGTGGGCAGACAAAGGGTTGGGCTGGCGTGCTGACCGGTTCGTCCAAGGCCCGTCCTTCGGAATCTTTGAGAACGACACTGGCGCATCGATCGGGATCCTCGCCGACCAGCCCAGCGGTGGGTTCATGCCATTCACGATCACCTACCTGGTCCTTCGTGACATCATTGCCGTACTCATTTACGTCGTCTTCCTTGGTGCGAACCTCTTCTACTGGAACCACTGGCAGACTCGAGCATCTCGTGTGCAGGCCAAGGAACAGGCCGTTGAACAACCATCAGAGTTCGGACGTCCACTCGTGCGTGAGGGCGCTCGTTAGGCATGTCTGTCACTGATGCAAACCCCCCAATGCCAGAATTCCGCGACGACTATGTCCTCCAAGAGGTCGACGCTGCCTGGCTCTCCGCGGCCGTCAAGCCGAAACAATTCATCCACATCGATCAGTCCGAATGCATCATGTGTGAGGGCTGCGTCGACATCTGCCCATGGAAGTGCATCTTTATGGTGTCGCCCAGCGCAATCGACGAGGCCATCGGCACGGAACAACCTGGCATCGACCCTTCGGACCACGTGATCTTCACGATCGACGACGACGTCTGTACCCGTTGTGCGCTCTGTGTCGACCGATGCCCGACTGGCGTCATCATCCTGGGCAAGATCAGCGATCCAGACCCTGACGGCGATCGACACCAACGAACGAACACCCACGGATACGGCTACGGGATGCGTCTCGGCTAATGCTTGAATCCACTGCAACACCATCACTGTCCACCAAACGACACCAGGAGTAACCCCTCGTGGCGAAGAACAAGCTGCCGGTCTCACAGCAGCTCCAGAAAAAAACAAACGATCTGATCGAAAACACCCAGGGCTCACAGGCCTGGAGTTCGATCTTTCGTCCAGGCTCGATCTTTCGTAAGGGATACAGCGATAGCCCGCGTAACCGGTCGTACGTGATCATGAACTCGGTGCTGTATCACCTGCACCCGGTCAAGGTGAAGCGACATGCCGTCAAGGTGAGCTACACGTTGTGCCTCGGAGGCATCAGCTTCTTCACGTTCATTCTTCTGACCATCACCGGCATCTTCTTGATGTTTTTCTATCGTCCAACTGCTGCGCAGGCCTGGGACGACATCTTCCAGTTGCAGAGCGCCGTGACGTTCGGGCTCTTGGTCCGCAACATGCATCGGTGGGCGGCGCACCTCATGGTGCTGTCGGTGTTCCTGCACATGGCCCGTGTCTTTTATCACGGCGCCTACAAGGCCCCCCGCGAGTTCAACTGGGTGATCGGCGTCATGCTGCTCCAGTTCACATTGCTTCTGTCGTTCACTGGTTATCTGCTGCCCTGGGATCAGCTCGCACTCTGGGCGGTGACCGTGGGTACCAACATGATGGGGTACACGCCTGTCTTTGGTGAACAGGTCCGTTTCGTTCTGCTCGGAGGCGTCGAGATCGGCACCGACACGCTGCTGCGCTGGTACGTCTTGCATGTGCTGTTCTTACCGTTCGTCACCGTGATTTTCATGGCCATCCACTTCTGGAGAGTCCGCAAAGACGGCGGAATCTCCGGGCCGCTGTAGGAGATTCGATCCATGACTGAGATTCCAGAACATCTCCGCAAGCGAGCTGAAGAGGCCCGTGCCAAGGCTGCAGCAGACAGCGAACCCGCAGCTGAGAGCGCTCCTGCAGCAGATGCTGCCGCGGACGCTCCGCAGAGCGAGGCGGCGTCGAAGATTCCTGCACACCTGCTCGAGCGATCAAAAGCAGCCAAGACCAAGGCCGATGGTGGAGCCGTCGAAGCCGCTCCAGCAGCCGCAGCCGCCGGTGGTGGAGTGGCGACAGCTGTCGCTGCTACCCCGGTAGGTCCAGTCGCCACTGGACCTGGCGGACATACGCAACGTTTGCTCACCGTGGTCAAGTCCGGTTCGATTCAGGACGTCAAGGCCGTCCCGCAGGACAAGGTGCACACGTGGCCACATCTTCTCGTGGTCGAGTTCGTGTGTTGCCTGTTCGTGCTCGCCTTCATCTTGATCTTCTCGGTGTTCGTCAATGCACCGTTGCTCGAACTCGCCAACTTCAACGAGACGCCGAACCCGTCGAAGGCGCCGTGGTACTTCCTGGGGCTCCAAGAACTATTGACGATGTTCCACCCCATGGTCGCTGGTGTGACCATCCCGGGAATGGGCATGTTCTTGTTGATCTTGGCTCCTTACATCGATCGAAACCCTTCGATGAAGCCGGAAGATCGCAAGTTCGCCATCTCGTTACAAACAGTGCACCTGATGTATTGGGCCACGCTGGTGATGATCGGATCGTTCTTCCGAGGCCCAGGTTTCAACTTCATCATGCCGTGGAACGACGGCCTGTTCTTCGAGTTCTAGGAAGGTAGCAACATGGACACCCTTGCAATTCTTGGCATCGTCGCACTCGTAGCCCTCGGCGCAATTCTTCTTTTCGTCTCTTCGCGTCGCCGTGACGCGGGCGCTGCGATCAGCGAGGTCTCTGCGGAAACTCGGCGCCGTGACCGCGAGCGCGTCAAGGCAGGCGTTGGCGCCTCCGATGCGGAAACGAGCACAGGTCGCGAAGTCGAACGAGCCGCCGTTCTCGCTCGTCGAGACGGCGAGCTGGTACCCGTCGACGAAAGTGACATTGAGCCGTGGGTCGCACCCGACCCAGAGGTCATCGGTGTTGCTCGTCGCCAGTTTCTCAATCGAGCAATCATCGCCATCTTCGCCCTCAACCTCACGGGGTTTGGCCTGGCGGTCATCGCCCAGCTCTGGCCCGGCGCATCGGAGGGCTTTGGTTCGAAGATCAAGATCGGCCCCGTCGGCGATGTAGCGGCTGGCATTCAAGCGGGTGGCGGGTTCTTGTATCGGCCCGAGGGCCGCATGTGGCTCACCGAGTATCCAGCAGGTGCTCTCGAGAAAGGTCGGGAGGTGTACGGCACGACGCCAGCATGGGAAGGTATCCAGGCGGGTTTCAAGGCGCTCTACCAAAAGTGCCCTCACCTCGGTTGCCGAGTGCCCGACTGTGGAAGCTCACAATATTTCGAATGCCCGTGCCACGGCTCGTTCTACAACCAAGTGGGTGAGAAGCGTGGCGGACCAGCACCACGTGGGATGGACTTCTTCGCCATGTCCATCGAAAGTGGCTCGCTTGTCGTTGACACTGGCAACATCATTGGTGGCCCATCGATTGGTACAAATACCACTGGCCAAGAGCGTGAAGGTCCGAGCTGTCTCGGCGCATCGTCGCATTAGTAGGTCGTCTCGGCTAATTCGCTTACCGCAAAACGCAGTCCCTTACCCCTTCTTCCCCTAGATTCAGAGTCCGTGATGATCCTTGCCCAGACCGCCGTGCGCAATGTCGGTGTTGTCATCTTCGCCATCGTCATTGTTGGCTTCCTCGCATACCTGTTGTTCAACCTTCTCGATTCGAAGGGTGAAGGCGGCGCTGAGGTCGAGCTGGCAGCCAACCGGAAGCCGTATTTTGACGACGATATTCTCGAGACACGCAAGCTCGACCAGAGCCTCATGTCCGGTCTGGTGCTCTTGTCTGTCATCGGCATTGCCTTGCCGTTGTATTGGCTGGGTGAGCCCGGGCGGCAAGAGGGATACAGCGAGAACACGATTGAACTCTGGACTGAAGATGGCGCCGAATCGTATGAAGCGAACTGCTCCTCGTGCCACGGTGGTGGCGGTGCCGGCGGGGTGGCTGCCTTCGCAGTCACCGATCAGGACACTGGGGATTTCGTCGCCTCAGTCGATTGGGTTGCTCCATCGTTGACCTCGGTACTCACCCGCTTCACCGAAGAAGAGGTCACCTATACGCTGAACTTCGGCCGAAACGGTGTGATGCCAGCCTGGGGTGCGCCCGGAGGCGGTCCCCTCACGACGCAGCAGATCGAGATCATCATCGTCTACCTGCGCTCCGTGCAAAAAGATGCAGACGCTGTCCAAGCCGCTGTTGAAGATGGGCTGGTCGAGGGTGCTCGTCTCGAATGGGTAAGCCGCGACGCCGACTTGAGCGCAGAGCTCCGCGAGGCTCGGTTCGGCCTGGCCCAAGCAACGCAGACCGGTCAGAGCGGCCTGGTCGAGGATGCACAGGCCGAACTCGCCTCAGTGCAGGTTGCGATCGGTGAGATGTTCACGAACGAGGACATGGCGTCCTGGGTCGACGAGATCTCCGATCCCTCACATCCCGAGTACCTGACCTACGGCAAGTTGCTGTTTACCAACCGCGCCGATGGCGGTGCCTACGGTTGCGCTCGCTGCCACACCGCCGGCTGGTCCTACGACGGCGAGAACGATCTCGACATCAACAACAACCCGTTGAACACCATCGTCAACGAGAACGGCAATGAAGTGCCCGGCCATACACAAGGTGGAGGCTGGTTCGGACCGAACCTCACCAACGGTTCCACGGTCGCCCAATTCCCGAGCGAAGAGTCGATGATCGACTTCATCCGCCGGGGTTCCGTCAACGGAGAACGTTACGGAACAGCCGGCCAAGGTGGCGGGCAGATGCCTGGCTTCAGCCAACGTGTCGACGACGACATCTTGGAAGAGGTGTTCGACGAAGAACTTGGTGAGTTCATCGAGGCTGAGAAGATTTGGCCCGCAAGTCTCACCGAAGAGCAGATCGCCGCAATCGTGGCATACGAGAGGAGCCTCTGATGCTCTCCACATTTGCGGCAATCGCCTTTGACCCACAGATCCGCGGCATTCTTGTTGTTGGAACAGGCGCTGTTGTCCTGTTTGGATCGATCTGGCTCATCCTGGCCACCAACTCGGGTATACGCCTGGCGTCGCTTATTGCGCTGTCGGCGTTCTTTGCCTGGATGTTCATCATGGGTGGGTTCTGGTGGATCCGTGGAATTGGATTTGTTGGGGACAGCGTGAGCTGGGAAGTCCTCGATTTCAACCGAGCCGAAATTAGTCAGTCTTCGGTCGACGAAGCGCGCAAACTCCCCGACCCCGAATCATTGCAGGGCCTCGGTATCCAAGTTGCCGCACTCGGTCTCGAGAGTGGCGTCGAGGAGATGGGCGAATTCATGACCGAACTCGATCGAGCCTCGGAAGACTTCGCCGGCATGACCGATGCCGAATTCGCAGATCAGCAGCAGCGCAACCTTCTTCGCAACAACTCGACCACCCTCTCCCAAGTCATGTCGGTTGCGCCCGACTTCGTTGAACAGTCCCAAGCCGATGGCACTATTCCCAACCTGAACGGCTGGGAGATCATGAATACCGGAGAGGCCGGCGAAGCTCAATCGACCGCTGGCGCCGCGATTCTCGAACGAGATGGTTTTGAATTCGACTCCCAGGCCGAGTTCCGATTCCTGGACGCCTTCCGAGAAGGTGGCAAACCTCGACTCAATCGTGAGATCGACCAAGACTGCACGTTCTGCGGGGACAACCTTCGACGTGGATGGCATTGGATTGCGAATTCGGCTCGCATCAAGAACCCGCCCGAGTATGCCGTCGTCCAACTGCAGGCCATCGACGCCGAAGCGCTGATTGTCCAAGAGGGACAAGCACCGCCGTTTCCTTCGGTTGATGAAGACGCACCGATTATCTCGATTGTCATGATTCGTGATCTCGGGAACCTTCGTTTCCCACCAGCAATGGTCACGCTTGGTTCGCTGCTGATCTTCACCGCCTTGGCGTACATGCTTCACCTGCGAGACCTCGAGACGATGAAGCGCGTCGAAGAGTTCGAAGCGGAGGCATAGGCCATGCAGTACCTGCCGCTCGTTGCGCTCGCGGTACTCGGTTTCCTCTTCGCCACGATCAGTTTCGTCGCCAATTCGTTCCTTGCACCAAAACGACCGAACGATAAGAAGAACTCGGCCTATGAGTGCGGCATCGAACCAGCGAAGGGAACTCCAGATCGGTTTCCCATTCGTTTCTTCCTGATCGCCATGATCTTCATCGTGTTCGATATCGAGTTGATCTTCTTCTACCCATGGGCCGTGGCCCACGCGAGCCTTGGCGCCTTTGGTCTTGTGGCCATTTTGATCTTCGCGTTCGCGGTCTTTGAGTCGTTCGTCTACCTCATTGGTAACGGAGCACTCGAGTGGGGACCGGTCAACCAAGTCCAACACTTGAAGGCTGCGGTTTCGGGCGAACGCACCACCCGTTCCACCATCCGTCGAGTGGGCGGCGAGGGCCGACTGACTGACGAGGCTGCCTGACATGGGTCTGTTCCAAGATGCTGACACCGGACGAGGCGTTCTCGATGACGGTATTGCTGGTCTCGAACACAACGTGATCACGGCGCGAGTCGAGGACCTGGTTAAGTGGTCACGAGCTCGAAGCATGTGGCCCGCAACCTTTGGGCTTGCATGCTGCGCGATCGAAATGATGGCGACCGGCGCAGGCCACTACGACATGGCGCGATATGGCATGGAAGTCTTCCGAGCATCTCCACGCCAGGCCGACCTCATGATCGTCGCCGGGCGAGTCTCGCAGAAGATGGCTCCAGTCCTTCGCACGATCTATGACCAGATGATGGAGCCGAAGTGGGTCATCTCGATGGGCGTTTGCGCATCGAGTGGCGGAATGTTCAACAACTACGCCATCGTCCAAGGCGTCGACCAGGTCGTTCCCGTCGACGTCTACGCACCAGGATGTCCTCCGGGACCTGAGACCCTGCTGCACGCCATTTTCACCCTTCATGATTCCATCCAGAACGGTGAGTTGATGCGCCGTCGTGGAGAGAGCGGTGGTGGTGCCGGCATCGAGGTGGCACAACGCGACGGGCAGACCGCCGTTGCCATCGGGAAGGCGTAATCATGGGCGAGCTCGAGACTCCCGATGAGGAGACCATCGAAGATGAGCCGTCCACAGACGAAACGGATGAAACGGAGGTCGACGACGTCGCTGGTCCTGCTGAAGACGAATTACACGGTGTGCCTGTTCGTGACTCATTTGGCCAGCAGGTGCTCTTCCCCAGCATCGACGCGTACTTCGACCTACTAGGCGAGCTACGCGACTATGGCTTCAACCAGATCATCGATCTTTGTGGCGCCGACTATCTGCATCACGATCGTAAGGATCTTCCAGCCAGTGTCACACCCGAGCGCTTCGAGGTCGTGGTCAACCTGCTCAGCCAGGCACGCCGCGAACGAATCCGGATCCGAGTCCAGGTGGCCGACGGTGGCGAGGTTCCGTCGCTGTTCGACCTCTTCCCAGGCACCGAGGCCATGGAGCGCGAGGCATTCGACATGTTCGGCGTCACGTTTAGTGACCACCCAGATATGAGCCGAATCCTCATGCCCGAGACGTGGAAGGGATTCCCGCTCCGCAAGGACTTCGACGTTGGACGAATTCCTGTGCAGTTCAAAGACGCCCCAGGACAATCATGAGCAGAACCTCAATCGCAATCAGGACGAGAGTGATCGCATGACGCTCGCAGAAGAAGAACAGATCGACGGGATCGTGGGCACCGCCGACCGGGTGATGCAACGAGATAACTCTGTGCTCCGCATGTCCGAAGAGGAGGCAGCTGCCTTGTCGCTGTCGCCCGCCGACGAGATCGGCGATACGAAGATGATCATCAACATGGGTCCGCAGCATCCCTCGACCCATGGCGTGCTCCGGCTCATGCTTGAGATGGAGGGCGAGACCGTGCTGCGGTCCAAGCCAATCATTGGTTACTTACACACGGGCATGGAGAAGACCGGCGAGCAGCTCACGTATCTCCAGGGATGTACCAACGTCACTCGCATGGACTACGCCTCGCCGCTGTTCACCGAGCTTGCGTTCTCTCTTGCGGTCGAGAACCTCGTCGGTATGGAGATTCCCGAACGGGCGACTTGGATTCGCATGATGATGACCGAGCTCAATCGCATAGCCTCGCACCTGCTGTTCATGGCCAGCAACGGCATGGATCTCGGCGCGGTCTCGATGATGATTTACGGCTGGCGTGAGCGCGAACCCTTGCTTCGATTCTTCGAGAAGGTCACCGGCCTTCGCATGAACCACAACTACATCCGTCCCGGTGGCGTGGCAGCCGACCTTCACAACGGTTGGCAGCAAGACCTGCACGACTATCTCGAAATGCTCGAGCCACGGCTCGAGGAATATCACGTGCTGATGAATGGCCAGCCAATCTGGCGCGACCGTCTGCAGGGTGTCGGGATCATCAATGAAGCTGAATGTTTGGCCCTCGGTACCACCGGGCCAATTCTTCGGTCGGCAGGAAGCAGCTGGGACCTGCGTCGTGACATGCCGTACCTGGCCTATGACCAAGTCGACTTTGCGATTCCGGTCGGTGAATACGGTGACTGTTTCGATCGGTACGCCATTCGACTCGCAGAGATCGAAGAGTCGATCAAGGTCGTGCGCCAATGCATCGAGAAGATGCCCGAGGGTGACTTCCGCACGCAGGACAAGAAGATTACGCCTCCACCGCGGGCTCGAATCGACGAGTCGATGGAAGCCCTGATTCACCACTTCAAGATCTTCACCGAGGGGTACAAGGTTCCCGCCGGCGAGACGTATGCAGCGGTCGAGAGCCCTCGCGGCGAACTCGGTGTGTACATCGTCTCCGATGGCAGCTCCACCCCATATCGCATGCACGTGCGAGCGCCAAGCTTCGTCAACCTGCAGACGTTGCCGCACCTGATGCAAGACGGATTGCTCGCCGATGCTGTGGCCGTGATCTCCAGCGTCGACCCAATCATGGGCGAGGTCGACCGATGAGCCGCCTCACCGATGCGAACGTCGAGCTCGCAAAACAGATGATCTCGTACTATCCGCGTCCGAAATCTGCGCTGATTCCTCTGCTGCACCTGGCACAAGAGCAGGACGGCTGGGTGTCCAATGAGGCAATGGCACATCTGGCCGAGCTTGTCGACGTGACCCCCGCCGAGGTCAAAGGAACCTGCACCTTCTACGAGATGTTCAAGTTGCACCCAGTCGGTACCTACATGATCAACGTGTGCACGAACATCTCGTGCCAGCTAAATGGTGGTGAGGAGCTGCTCGAGCACGCAGAGGAAACCCTGGGTGTCCGAACTGGCGGAACGACGAGCGACGGTCTGTTCACCCTTGAGGACGTCGAATGTATCGCCGCCTGCACAGAGGCTCCCTGTATCCAGGTCAACTACCGATATGGGTTACGCCTGAGCACGGAGGACTTCGATGACATCATCGCCGCCCTTCGAGCCGGAAACGCGCCAGACAAACTGATCACTGCAAACACCGGTGAGCCGATTCCTTCACACGGAACCCTGGGTTTGGCCCGTCAGCACCTCACCGATGAACAGACAGTCAACATCATCGCGCCGGAACAGATTCACGAGGCGCCGGTGTGGTTGGCGTCCGCTTCGAAGGAGAACTGATGACCTCTGGCGACTACATCGCGCATGCCCCCGGCTACGTCGACTCTCCTGGTACCAAGATTGTCACGCAACGATTCGGCTACGAGGACAGCTACACACTGGAGCGGTACGAGGCGACGGGCGGGTACGAAGGTTTCAAGAAGGCGTTGACCAAGACGCCTGACGAATGCCACACGATCACGCGCGATGCCACGCTGCTCGGTCGCGGCGGTGCGGGTTTTCCGGCCGGTATCAAGTGGGGCTTCTGTCCGCCCGAGGTCTGGCCCCGTTATCTGGTCGTCAACGGCGACGAGTCCGAGCCAGGCACGTACAAAGATCGACTGCTCATGGAGCGCGATCCACATCAGCTGATCGAGGGCTGCCTCATCGCGTGTT